>ERZ779885.832-NODE-832-length-33304-cov-4.090018_pt1 | contig 33304 bp, 25 predicted proteins | sample MGYA00511554_ERZ779885 | MGnify/ENA primary metagenome ERZ779885 (study PRJEB29588, sample SAMEA2160998) | human gut metagenome | biome: human gut; feature: human-associated habitat; material: faeces | place: Denmark | collected 2008/2010 ... | reverse complement strand
ATTCTTCTTTGACATGACATGGACCTCCTACTGGGTTGATATACACCCATTATCGCGCAGCGCTTCGTTGTGACGCACTGGGTAGGTGGGTGGTCCATGTCATTAGGAAGGGGACTCCTGCGGCGGTCCTGTTGAAAGTTTGTATGGAGCACACTCACAAGAAAAAACGGACGGCCGAACCATTGCTTATGCCAGAGTATCGAGCAGTGATCAAAAAGCAGATTTGGAAAAACAAAAGCAAATCTTGGAGCTTTTTTGTACGGGACGCGGTTGGCGCTTTGAGATGATTTCAGATCTTGGATCTGGGATGAACTACCACAAAAAAGGGCTTCTTCAACTTCTGAATATATTAGTCGACGAGGACGTGGAGCGTCTCGTTATTACGCAGAAGGATCGATTGCTCAGATTCGGCGCAGAACTTGTATTTGCCGTATGTGAAGCCAAGAATGTGGAAGTGGTCATTATCAACAAAGGAAGTGATGCATCCTTTGACGAAGATCTCGCCCAAGACATGCTCGAGATCATCACGCATTTTCAATGCGCGTTTGTATGGTTCTCGAAACAGAAAAAACCAACAAATAATTCATGGCATGCATAAGGTACTTAAGGAGACTGAACGGCTTAATAGTTGATTCCCAGCACTTTGGATCTAAAATTCGGCTGGAAATTTGTTGGCCCTGTTGAAGGTTTCGCTGAGCCCGAAAACTTCATAAACAAGAACGAAGATTTTCTTCGGACAAAGCAGTATTTTGCGGCACGGAACAGCGCGTCGATGAAGCTCTGCAGGATCTGTAGACTTTGCCTAACAGCGGGGGCAGCGGCCTATAACGAGGCTGCCGCTCTGCTGATGGTGTCTCTTTGATTTGTCCTTTATGTCGCTTCCTGTTATTGCGTATGTGCTTCAGCCCGACCAGGTGATATTTACGCCAACCACCGAAAATGGTCCGATTCCCGGAATCTATGCGGCATCGGATTTCATTGCTAAGTGGCGCGATTGGGACGCAGGAACGGCCGGCCGGCCAGCCCGAGCATGGCATACACTTTTTGATGCGGTGCTGAAGGCTGGCGACCGGTTTGACTTTTTCTTGCTGGATGAAGCGCTCAAGTCTTATGGTGAGGAACTTTTTCCTGATCCCCAGGAGCGTCTCGAATGGTGTATTCGGACAGCCATTGGACTTGAGCGCTGGGATGAGGCGAAGCGGCTCATCAATGAGCTCGAAGGATATGCTCTGCCCCCATCGGGTTCGGCAGATCGGATGCCGGCGGATTTCAGCAGTCCCGTTCGCCGTCTGCGTGCCGAGTGGGCTTATGCCCGAACAGCGGCGGGAATGGAGGACGACATTCTGGTGCCGACGCTCGTGGATGAGCTTTTCGTCTTGGGGGAGACTCAAAAGGCCGAGCACCTTATTGCTCGCGCTTGGCCGGCTGTTTTTTCTGCTCTTTTGAGTTTTCTGCAGCCTGAAGAGAACGCTGGCAAAGGATCGGATGCGCAGGAGGCAGCCCAATGGCGCCGAACCATACTGAGCGTCGGCCAAAACTGCACCTTGATGACGCAGTGCAGCAGTGCATTGAGTTTTCATCAGCGCTTATGGCGTGCCGCGGCGTTTCTCTATTTCTCCCAAGATGAACGTGATGTCGAAAACGGGTTGAACGAACTGATTTCGCTCACATCGCTTTTGCGCCCGGCTGAGGAAGTTTTAGAAGTGCTTGCCCTGATGACGGTCGTGTTTGCGGGGGAGGCTTTTGAAGTGCCGGCGTACTGTTTGGCTTGGCTTTCTTGCGCCATGGACAGGCGCCGCGCAGCAGTGCTGCCTGCACGAAAGAAGGCCGAGGCTGACATCCGGCCGCATCCGGCCGAAGTGCTCACAGAGAGCGCTGAAGCCTGTCGGGCAGAAGCGGATCGGTTTTGGCTCCTGCGTTCCCTTTTCATGGAAGGGAATGTGCTGGATTTGAAAAAACGTCTGGCCTATGCGCGTTTTATCGATCGGACGTTCTTTGAAGAGCTGCTCTTTCGTGTGCTCGATGTGCGATGCGCGGCGAAAGCATCTCAGCGGGATCATGATGCGCTTGCAGAGAGTCAATATCGGCTGAAGGGGCATCTTGCCGTACCGTCGAACGCAGAAACGGCTGCGGTGCTTTCGCTCGTCGTTAAGGTGATAGAGGCGGAAGTGCTCGCTCGGCTATCCAGCAATTTGCTTGGGCAGAATGCCGGCGGCAAGGCGGTTAATGGAACCGCTGCGGCGCAAAAGCCCTCGAAGGGGACCGCCGCAATGAAGGAAGCCCTTGAGAGAGCCGCTCGGCAGCTTGGCGTTGAATTTGTTCGATGTCTTTTCGAAGATGCCGAAGGACCGATTGTGAGTCTTGGCCGAGGCGCCATGCTGGCGCTTTATTTCGCACCAAGATCGGTCATGAATGATGAGACTTTCATCCTGCAGGAATCCGTTGGTCCTCTGTCTCCGGGCGAATATCGCGCAGAAAAGCTCCTCGAACTCTGGCGCCGAGAAGCCAGCCCCTTCAAGATGCCCGAGGACTTTTTGCGTCTTGTTGTGGAAGCGGGCCGCCGGGCGAAGCCCAAATCAGCCGATGTCCGGCTTTTCAAACCGCTGCTGATCAAATGTCCGGAATATTTCGGAGATGATCTTCACCAATTGCTCTGGCACGTTCGAATGGCTGTGGCCGAACAGCGTTGGGCGGATGCTGAGGAAGGACTTTTCACGGCTGCAGAGTGTCTTCTCGACAGGGCGCAAGACGCAGCAAGGGATGAAACGATCGAGTCGCTCTGGCTCGAAGCTGCTTCGCTTGCAGCTTGGACGGCAGCCGGCCGCGTCGTACTGGTGCCGGGCATAAAGTGGATGAAACTTTATGCGGACAACGAAGCGGAGCTGATTGTCGAGCGCCTGCGGCTTGGAATTCCAGATGCGGTGAAGCTCGCTGATCTTTTCGCAGAGCTTTCCGACGCTGCTCCGGCTTGAGGAGTCATCATGAAGAACGCTCAGATCATTCATCATTACTGGACATCGCCTTGCGGCATTTTGGACCTCGCTTCTATTGGCGAAGAGCTTGTCATGTGCGACTGGGCGGAAGGCTGGCATCGAGCGGCAGCGCTCTATCGGCTGACCCGACTGACCAAGCTTCCTATGGTCGAAGATGCCTCATCGGTTATTGACCTCGCACAGGTGCAGCTTGCGGAGTACTTTGATTAGCGGCGACAGGTGTTCTCCGTCCCGTTAAGGATGATTGGCAGCGAGTTTCAAGCGCGTGTTTGGCACGCACTCACCAAAATTCCATACGGCAAGACGATTTCCTATGGGGAAATTGCCCGGGAGGTGAACTCGCCGAAAGCTGTGCGGGCGGTGGGCGGTGCTGTGGGCGCCAATCTGTTTTCCATCATCATCCCGTGTCACCGCGTCGTCGGCGCGAATGGTTCTCCATCACGGGCTATGGCGGCGGATATGCCGCCAAGCGTCATCTTCTTGCGTTGGAACTTGGGCTCTCGGCTGACGAGCTCCCGTTCAGCCGCGGCGTGAAGGAGTGATTTCAGCAGCGTGACTTAGCCGCCTTCGAGCACCGTTAGGAATTGCTTTAAGTTGTGCACCCGGAGCTTCTTATAGATGTTGTTGCGGTGTCCCTGCACTGTACGATCCGAAAGGTCGAGACGCTCGGCAATGTCATGATTGGCAAGACCCTGCTTAAGAAGCTCAGTGATTTCGTGTTCTCGCGGACTCATTTCCGCGAGAATCTGCTCGACGGCCTGTTTGGGCAGTGCGCCCTGCGACGCCTCAACACTCACGCGGCTTGCCGCCTCAATAGCGTCAGCGAGCGCCTCGGCATCAACGGGTTTTTCAAGGAAGTCGAAAGCACCGAGTTTGAGCGTTCGGACTGCGGTGGGTACATCGCCGTGGCCGGTGACGAAGATGATGGGAAGCGACAGATTCTGAGCCTTCATGCGCTCCTGGAGTTCCAGTCCGGACATGCCGGGCATGCGGATGTCTAGGAGCAGACACCCGGGAGGCGTTGAGCGCCATGCTTTAAGAAATTCTTCGGCGGATCCCCAGGCTGCAGTTTGCCAGCCGCGGCATGAGAGCATGAAGGAGAGTGCATCGCGTACTTCGGCATCGTCATCAACGATTCGGATGAGCACCGTTCGCTGGAGATCTTCGAGTGTTTTGAGGCCGGAGCCGTCAGTTTGCTTCTGGTCGGTCATGATGCTTGAGGCGGAATGTCGTAATGCGAAGAAGAGGAGGATTCGGTGCCAGCTGTGTTCTTCGAGGGATACGAGCCGGCGCGCAGGAGTCGAACTTGCGCGATGACGCCGCCCTGCGGGCGCTCAAAGAAGGTCAGTCGCCCGCCGGAGGCCTCGGCGATGGCAATTGCAATGGGAACACCAAGTCCATGCCCTGCGGCTTTGGTCGTGATGAGAGGCGTGGTGAGCTCGTTGAAGGCGGCATTCGTCATCTGCAGGCCAGTGTTCTCGATGGTGATGAGCACTGAACGATCCGTTTTGTCCGTCGGATCGGGCTGGGTACGCACGGATACGGTCGGAACCTCTTGAGCGCCCGAAGTGCTGTCACTAGCAGCGGAAGCGGCGGCTTCAAAAGCATTTTTGATGAGGTTTCTCATGAGCAGTTCGAGTTCGAGCGCGTCTCCCAACACCTCAATGCCCTCAATGCCCTCAACGGACTCACACTTGAAGGCAACAGTGCGCTGCAGATCCGGAGAAATGGCGGTCAGTACATTGTCAATGGTGGTCTTTAAGGACACCGTTCTGTCGCGGCGGGTTTGGTTGCGCGAATAGCCGCGGACTTTGGCAACGATCGCTTTGGTGCGTTCAAGTCCCTGCTCAATGCCAACGCGGCTTTTTTCCAGCATGGCGGTATTAACCGGCTGGCGTGAAAGCAGTGTTTTCATGCCGTCAAGGTAATACTGAACGGCTGCGAGCGGCTGAGCAAGTTCATGAGCAATCAGGTTGGAGAGCTGTCCCACGATGGTCGCTTTTTGCATGCGTTCCATGCGCCCGCGCATTTCTTCGAGCCGAAACTGCGATTTACGCTCCTCTTCAATACTGGCTTCAAGTTCAGCCGTGCGCACCCGCACAAGGTAGCCGACACGCCAGCTGTGAAAAGCAAGCCCAAGAATCATCGCTGCAGCCAATACGCACCAGGCGAGGTTTTTCGTCAGCCAATCTTTGAAGGAAATGTCGCGCAGATAAGCGTAGTTTTCGATTTTGAGTTCGCGGTAGAGCCGATTAACAGGACGAAGGTCGGTGGCTACACCCCAATGGTGACCGGGTGCAATTTCCTTGATTGAGAGGAGTGTGCGGGCGATCACATGCGCCGCACCCGGCGCGGAGCCTTCGAGTACAGACACCATGATGTTGGGGTAGGTGCGCGAGGTGTGAATGCAGTGCAGTGTCGGATCTTCGCGGGGTTCGAGGACGCGGTAGCGTGCACGGACTTCGGGCGGCTGGTGCTCGAGCCAGCAGGCGCGAACCATGGCAACGTCGGCTTCATGTGTATCGAGGCGGGAAGCGATGGCCGCGTTTTCGCTGTCGCCGGTAAAGTGGATATCGCTGAAAAAATGCTCCGGATCATATCCGCGGACGGCAATTTCGCCGAGCCCTGTGCGATAGCTCATGAAGGCTGAGGCGTAGCTTGCCGAGAGGCGTTTGTCTTTGAGGTCCGCGATGGTTTTGATGTTTTCTTCATCGGCACGCACGAGGAAAGTGGTGGCTACACCCGTATTGGGATTGGGCTGCAGATCCGTGATGAGCGTGGCTACAGGGAGAACGCCGTGCGGCGACATGCGCATGGAAAAGCCCGAACTGGCAATGAAAACGTCGATATTGCCCGTTTCGATCAAATGTTCAAGCTTCGGGGAAGGAATTCTGGGATAGATCTCAACCGGATAGGGGGCAAATGCCTTCTCAATGGTTTCAAGCGTATTCATCAGCGCTTCGGTGGTAACGGGCTGTTCCCAAAGTGAAATGATCCCGACGCGAAGCGGTCGATTTTGGAAAATCTGCGCGGTGGCCGATGAAAGGGCATCCGTCTGATCGGCTCGGTGAGCGCTCTCTGATATGTCGGACGCGCTCATCGGTTCTTGAGCGGGCTGCGGTTCCTGGTGCCCCTGATGTGCCAGATTGGTGGGTGTATCAGGCTGCGCCGTGGGCACGGGAAAGGCGAGCCGCGTCTGACCCGTGCCGGTTGAGTTCTGCAGTGCAGCAAGGCTTGGCGTGAAGGCAAGGACAAGCAGAAGCAGTGCCGTTCGCCGACATAAAGTCGGCAAGAGCCGTGAGCGCTGGCGAATACATGAAGGGAAAAGTACGGACATGGTTTTTGAGCTGCCGATCGGTGCTTCTGTTCTCCCATTCTAGGCAGAGGACTGATTGCGCGCTTTTGCTGAACGCATAGATTTGTTGACGCTTGTCAGGCTACTCGAGTACCTCGTTTGGGAAATTGTTTTCATCGGAAGAAAGCGTAATGAGTGCAGCCCTCGGCCGTTATTCAAACGCAGCTTTCCGAAAAAACTAAAAGTGTGCGGTCAATGCCGTACGCACGAAGAAAAGGAGAAAACCATGTCTGCGAATCTATCTCGTCGCTCCTTCATCGCTGGTTCAGCCGCTATGGGCGGCATGATGCTGGGTGTATCGAGCTCCGCTGAAGCCAAAGTTCCTTCGAAGTGGGACTTCAAGGCCGACGTGATTGTCGTCGGTGCCGGCGCCGCAGGCATTCCGGCTGCTATTCGCGCAGTCGAACAGGGTCTTTCGGTTCTCGTGGTTGATGCCAACTACGATATCGGCGGTCACGCCATCATTTCTCAGGGCAATACGCTTTTGGGCGGCGGCAATGCCATGCAGCAAAAGTACGGCATTAAGGACTCCCCTGAGACGGTCTTCAAAGATCTGACGGACTGGTCCGTGACGCTCCCGAACGGCTTTGCCGACTACCGCTTCAATGACCGTGACATGCAGGCGATGATCGCCAAAGAATCCGTGCCAACTTATGACTGGCTCGTCAAAATCGGCGTTCCGTTCCTCGACAAGAAGCCTGACAATGCCGGTGCTTACGGCGCAGGCTGCAGCGCCCCGCGTGAACTCCACTTCTCATGGACGAAGGGCGCCAATCTCGAAGCGCCTGCCGGCACGAGCGGCACCGTGCTGATGCGCTCGCTCGAAGACGCAGCCCGCAAGGTCGGCGTGAAGTTCCTGCTTAACTTCTACATGGACGAACTAATCGTCGACGAAAAGGGCCGCGTTGTGGGTTTGAAGGCCCATCGTACGCCGAAGGTTCTCCCGGACGGTACGGAACTCAAGAGTTTCCGCAGTGACGGCAATGTGGAGTCCAAGAAGGACAAGATCGTCGTCGGAGCCAAGAAGGCCGTCGTGCTTGCCACCGCCGGCTATACCGACAATGTGACCTTCCGCCGCATGATCGACCCGCGTCTCACGAAGGAATTTGCTTCGGCTGCCTGCGAATATTCGCCGCAGGACGGCTCCGGCACGCTTGCCGCTATTAAGGTTGGCGCTGGCCTTTGGGGTCTGACGAATGCTTATACGGAACGCCCGATTTCACTTACCCGCGGTGCAGTGGTCGGCGTGCGCGACACGTATCTGCGCTGGGCGCCCGAATCACCGATCTTCCCGCTCGTGAAGCATTCCGGCGTAGCGCTTCGCAACTGGCAGAACGCCATCGTTGTCAACTGGGTCGGCAAACGCTTCTTTGAAGAAACTTCGTCTGCCGGCTTGACGGCTGATTCCGGCAAACTGACGAGCTACGGCACGGCCAACAGCACCCGCGGCCTGATGAACGGCACGAACGGCGCCTTCTTCAAGGAACTTGACAAGAACCCGTACGTTCAGGGTAATTGGCGCAACATCGACCGTACGAAGTACAACCCGATTAACTTCATCGCCGCAGCGCTGCAGATCAATGAAGGGTCGCATGCCCCGGATTGGTCGGCTGGTCCTCAGTGGGCTATTTTCGACAGTGAAGCCATCAAGCGCGAACGTATTCGCACGGATGAAAAGAGTGTTGATCCGGAATACTTCTTCAAGGCCGATACGATTGAAGAGCTCGCAGAGAAGATCAACACGAATCCGTACATGTCGCACAAGATGGATCCGAAGATCCTGGCTGAAACCGTTGCGAAGTACAACAGCTACGTCGACGCCGGTGCGGATCCGGACTTTGACAAACCCAAGCCCCAGTACAAGATTGAGAAAGGGCCGTTCTATGCGGCGTGGACTTCCGTCACGCTTCACGACTGCTACTGCGGTCTGCATGTGAACAATGCCTGTGAAGTGCTTGACTGGGAAGGCGAAAAGATCCCGGGTCTCTATGCTGCGGGCGAAGTGACGGGCGGCTCCTCCATGCACGGTCTCTCTCGCGGTCTTATTCAGGCCTATGTGCTTGGCGATACCTTTGCGTCGCTCAAGAAGTAAATAAACCGAACCCACTTCCTGGAGACCTAGAGCATCATGAGAACGACCTCCATCATTACGCTCGCAGCTGCGGCTGCAGTGCTCATGATGCTCTCTCCGGCGCCCGAGGTTCAGGCCGCTGAGACCATGAAGCCCGAACAATGCCTCATGTGTCACGGCGGCAGCTTTGACGCCCTGAGAGAGCAGACAAAGAACTGGAAGGATGAATTTGGATCACCTGTCCAGCCCCATCAGTACCTTGACCCTAATGCCGCTAATCCGCATGCCGGCGCAAAGGTTGTGCCGGAGTGCACGGGCTGCCATCAGGCTCACCCGATTCCGGTTCCCAAGGACTTCAAACCCGAACCCGCCTCACTGTCGATGTGCTACGGGTGCCATCATATGGAGAATTTCCAAAAGTGCAGCGATGCAGGCTGCCACGAAAAATAATGTGAAGATGGTCTCTCTTCGCTCCTGGCAGTCCGGTTTGCTGCGTCCGCAGCAGCCGGACTGTTTTTTGGGAAGCGGTGTGAATGGCTCACAAGAGCGTGAGGAGCCGCGAAAGCACGCGCACGCGCGGCTCAATAGTCAGGATGAGCAGGTATTCATTGGCGGAGTGAAAGCCCCCGCCCGCAGGACCTGCGCCGTCAATCACCGGCGTACCGGCAGCAGCTATGCGGTTGGCGTCCGAACCGCCGCCTGCGTCCGCCCATTGGGCTTCAAAGCCTTCCAAACGTGCAGCTTCATTCACGAGCTCAATGAGCGGGCGGTTCTTTTCGGAATAAGGCATTGCCGGTGTAAGCGACAGCCGTTTGGCTTCGACGTGAATGCCGTCGACGCAGCTCCTTCGTGCAAGGGCTTGGATGGCGTCATCAATCGCTTGACCGTCTTCATCCCGGTAGCATCGGCGGTCAATCGTGAGCTTACAGAGGTCCGGCACGGTGTTGCATACCGTGCCGCCGTGAATGACGCCGACATTGACCGAGGTGCCTTTGCCGCTGTAATCCTGAAGCTGATTGACTTCGAGCGTGAAGCGAGCGGCGGCCAATATGGCCGAACGTCCGTCCTGCGGATTATTGCCGGCATGAGCAGCGACGCCGCGGAAGACGACTTCCCAAACAGCACGGCCTTTGCGCGAACGCACAAAGGCCCCGTTCGGCCGCCCCGGTTCGCATACCACGGCGAGCCGGCTCTTTTGGGCAAGCGACGAGAGCCAAGCGCCAGAGGATACCGAGCTTATTTCCTCATCGGGATTGTAGGCCACGGCAATAGAGAGTCGATTGAGGTCTTGGGGCCGGGCATTTTTGAGCGCATGAAAAATGGCAACGACGCCAGCCTTGCAGTCAGCGCACCCCGCGCCGGAGATGCGTTCTTTGTCAACGGTGAAAGGCCGCAGGGCGGCAGTGCCGTCCGGATAGACCGTGTCGAGGTGCGCATTGAAGAGAACGTCATAATGGTCGGCATTGGGCTGATTGACGGCAAAGAGTCCTCGGCCGGCTTGGCTGCCAAGATCAACAAGCTCAGCAGCAAAACCAATCGCATCGAAGCGGCGTTTCATGATTTCTGCGGCTCTAGTGACGCCGGTGCAGTTGCTGCTGCCGCAGTCAAGATCGACGACTTCCTGAAGATCGCGAAGATAGTCATTTAAACAAAACATCTGCGTAGTTCCCATGATGAAATGACCTGCTGACCGGTTTTCCTCCATAAACGCTCTGAGATTCTCGAGCGGCAGAGCTCTTGCAGTCAAAAGGGCGTGTCTGTCATGCAGTGCATGATAGGCACGCCCTTCAATTGAGCTGCGGGAGGCGTTATTCAATGCCCGTGACTTTGAAGCCCGCTCCTTCAACGGTTGCTCGGAGCATGTCGTCGGTTACGAAAAGATCGGCGTCGACTCGGGCCTCCTGCTTTTTAAGGCTCACTTCAACGGCATCAATGCCGGGCAGTGCCTTGAGGGCTTTTTCGACGGACTGAGTGCAGTGTCCGCAGTGCATGCCTTCGATATGAATGATTTTTTGAGCCATTTGTTTTTCCTTGTGAGAGGGTTCAGCTGGTTGGGCTGCTGCTAAAGGAGCCGCATCGGCATCTGTTTCAAGCTTAGGCTTAAAAAAGCGCAGACGCAGCGCATTGGAGACAACGGAGAAGGATGAAAGGCTCATGGCCGCCGCAGCGATCATCGGCGAGAGCGTGAGGCCCTGCGAAGCAAAGACGCCGGCGGCAATCGGGATGCCGATCAGGTTGTAGATGAATGCCCAGAAGAGATTTTCGCGAATATTGCGCATAACGGCGCGTGAGAGCTCAACGGCTGCGGGCACGTCACCGAGGCGGCTGCGCATGAGAACCAGATCAGCCGAGGCAATAGCGACGTCAGTGCCTGCGCCGATGGCTGCGCCGACATCCGCGCGGGCCAGTGCCGGTGCGTCGTTGACGCCGTCTCCGACCATTAGAACGCGCTTGTCCATTGCCTGCAGACGAGCAATCTCATTGGCCTTCCCCGAAGGCAGAACGCCGGCGATGACGCGGTCAATCCCGGCACGCTTTGCGACGGCATTCGCTGTCGTTTGATTGTCGCCGGTGAGAAGCGTGACTTCGATGCCGAGTTTTTTCAGCGCAGCAATGGCTGCAGCTGAATCCGGTTTGATGGGGTCGGCCAGCCCAAGGAGACCGAGCAGCATCCCAGGGGCATCTTCCTGCGGCGCCTGTCCGATGAAAAGCGGTGTTTCGCCCGATTCGGCTGACTGTTGTGCCGCTGCGGCGATTGCCGGCGGCGGCGTCAGGCCAAAAGCCTCGACCATTCGGGCGTTGCCGGCAAAGTAAAGTTTCTTGCCGATTTTGGCGGCAATGCCTTGGCCGGCAGTTTGCTCGAACTCGCTGATGGGCTGCGTCGGAAGGTTCTTTTCTTTCGCGGCGGCTACTACGGCAGAGGCGAGCGGATGTTCGGAAGCGCTTTCGAGCGAAGCGGCAATCATGAGGAGCGGCGTCTCCAGTCCGGCCGCAGCCGGTGCAATACGGACGACCTGAGGCTTTCCGGCCGTGACAGTGCCTGTTTTATCGAGGACCGCACAGTCGATCTTGCCGAGCAGTTCAAGCGCTTCAGCACTCTTAAAGAGAATGCCTCGGCGAGCGCCGCGGCCAGTGCCCACCATGATGGCAGTCGGCGTGGCGAGGCCGAGCGCGCAGGGGCAGGAAATGACGAGGACGGAGATGGCGCACGTGAGCGCGAAGGAGAAGTCGCGTCCAAGGAAGAGCCACACGACAAGCGTGAGGAGGGCAATGCCGATCACTACGGGAACGAAAACGCCGCTCACGCGGTCAGCGAGGCGTGCAATCGGGGCCTTTGACGATGTGGCTTCATCAACGAGCTTGATGATTTGCGCGAGTGCTGTATCGTCGCCCACGCGGAGCGCTTTCATGACAAATCGGCCGCTCGAAACCAAGGTGGCGCCGGTGAGCGCATCGCCGGGCTTCTTTTCAACGGGAATGCTCTCGCCCGTCATGGCGGATTCGTCAACCGAACCAGTACCTTCCGTTACGATGCCGTCGACCGGAATGGATGCGCCGGTTTTGAGCACGACCAGGTCGCCCGCCGCAACCGCCTCGCGGGCGACGGTCACTTCCTTGCCGTCGCGAAGCACCACGGCTGTTTTGGGGGCAAGAGCAGCAAGTTTTTCAATCGCATCCGTCGTACGGCCCTTGGCGCGTGCTTCAAGCCACTTGCCCACGGTGATGAGCGTGACGATCATGGCTGCGCCTTCAAAATAAAGGCCGTGGGCAAGATGAAGCGCATGATCGATCTGACCGGCTCCGGCCCAATAGGACGCTTCAGCAAGCACCCAGACGCCGTATATGAAGGCGGCGCCTGCGCCTACTGCAATGAGCGAGTCCATTGACGGGGCACGGTGGCAGAGCGCACGGAAGCCGCGCACGAAGAAGACGCGGTTGAGAAAGAGGGGCGGCAGCGAGAGGACGAGCTGCAAAACGCCGCGCAGGAGCCCGGATTCATGGCTGCCGAGCCAGTCCGGCATGGGCAGTCCCATCATGCTGCCCATGCTGACGTACATGAGGAGCACGAGGAACATAATGGAGTAAATGAGGCGAGTTTTCACCTCAGCAGCCTCGGCGGCAACTGTTTCCGCACGGCTCGGGACAGCGGAAGCATTTTTAGCGCCTGGATCCGTGCGCTGAGCGCCGTAGCCGGCTTCAGAAACGGCTGCCTCGATGGCCTGCGTGAGCTCGTTGGCCTGCGATGCGTCTTTGGGCGTCACCTCCATGGTGTTTTTGAGCAGGTTGACGGCAACATTTTCTACACCGTCGAGCCCGGATACGACTTTCTCAACTCTGGCCTGACATGCAGCACAGCTCATGCCGGTGACGTTGAAGTGCATGCGGCAGACGGGATTTGCGTCTTGGGTGGTCATTGACAATGTCCAAATGGATGCGGGAGGTACGAACTCTGCACGTCAGTACGGTGGTTCGCGACTCCAAGTGATGATTGGTTCGTATGCTAAACCTTGAAGCAGCTTCTGACTTAATACTTTAGAAGGGCAGCGCATCATCCATTATGGGCGGGCGGCATCTTTACCCTGCTGAGCGGAGGCGGCAGTTTCAGAGGCTGAATGGCTCAGGTTCCGCCAGGCGGATGGGATTTCCGTTTTGCGGATCCGGAAAGATGATTTCGGCGGCATGCAGCAAAAGCGGAGTTTCCGGCCGATCGACCAAGAGCCCCGGCCGGCTGTAGTAAGGATCGCCGGCAATGGGGGCATTGAGGCCGAGCGTCGGATGGGCGGCATGGAGCCGAAGCTGATGCGTGCGGCCTGTGAGCGGCAGAAAGTCGACCAGCGTACGTCCGTTTTTTTCACTCAGCCGCCGCCACTGCGTGCGCGCCTCGCGCCCGCCCAGAGCGGCAATCTGCCGCAGCCGGTCGAGCGGATGTGTGGTGATGGGAAAGTCAATCAGGCCGCATTCGGCAGGAAGCCTTCCCTCCAGCACGGCTCGATAGCGTTTTTCGACGCGCCCTTCACGAAAGGCAGCCATCAGTGATCGAATGCCTTCGGGTGTTTTGCCGTACAGCAGGATTCCGGAGGTGTCCATATCGAGACGATGGACGGCTGTGAGGGACGTGCCCGTCATTTCGGAAGCTATGGTTAAGGCATTCGGAAGTCCGCCGGTGCCCGGAACGGAGAGCAGCCCGGAAGGTTTGAATACCGCGATAAAGTCGCGGTGTTCGAGCAGGATGCGCGGCCGAAGGGACTGCGTGACGAGTGAGTTGACTCTTGGATCGCTTGCAAAGGGGATGCCTTCCAAAAGGAATTCCACCAAGGGCTTGGTCGTTGTTTTGGGGGAGAGCGCCATGCCGTCCCATTTGACGTCGTATATGGGGGCGCTGCCGCGCCACCATTCCATGCTGGCGAGCGCAGTGAGTTTTTTGCCGGCAGCTCGCGCCTGAGCTGCGGCGAGCAGGTTGGCCGCCAACGGCGACTCGACGGCATCGAGGAGCGCGCGGTTCCAGTGTTCGAATGTGAGGTTGAGCCCGGCAGCGCCGCCGCGGGCGATTTTGGGCGGCCGTCTGGCCCGGTCGCTCTCGGCAAACGCCAAAAGAGAGGTACGGGTTCCCGCCATCGTCAGGATTTCCACAGAGCGGGCAGCTTCTTCAAAGGCGCCGCAGGATGTTTTTCCGGCAATGCGGTCGGCCATCGGCAGCGCTTCGTTTGGGAGCGGCAATACAAAATCGGCCGGAGACTGAGAAGCGATGAGGAGGATTGACTGCTGAGCCGGGGCGTCATTTTCTGCTCGGCAGACCAGTACATTCCGACGGCCGGGAGCGTCGCTGAAAAGCGCTGCGTCTTCGGCGAGCTGACGGGCTTTCAAAGCAATTGGCAGAGGCGCGCCGTGCCATGGAGAAGGAAAGTACTCAGCTGAGGCGGCGCCGGATGATTCCGTAAAAAGTTCGGAGAGCGGAAGGGAAAGCAGGCGCGGCATGACGACATTCTCCGTTGCAGCAACTCCCGTGCGCAGGGCCTTAGGCCTTATTCGGGCGTTCTTGCGGGCACAAACGCAGGCATTCTACACAAGGCGCCGAATACATTCGGACAACGGGATGGGGCAGAGAGCCTGCGCTAATCCTTACATCATTCTCACGCTGCCGAACATTACCCATTCAAGATCGTCTGGGGCAGTTGCTTCCGGGTCCGCATCCCGGTACGATGGCTGAGTTTAGGTATTTGTGACTAGATCCCTCACGGCACGCTGCAGTTTGCACATTAAAAAGTATTTATGAAGATATCTGAAGCAGTAGCGGATTCAAACAAGAGAAACGAGTCGCGGCAGCTTATGTCTATTGCGCTTCCGCTCATGATGGGGCTGGCGCTCGAGCAGCTGATCGGCATGACAGACGTGCTTTTTCTCGGACGTTACGGCGAAGCGGAGCTTGCTGCCGCCGGCGTAGCGGGCATCTATGTGATGCTCGTGATGATGCTGGGGTTAGGTTATACGGTGGGTTCGCAGTCGCTGATGTCGCGCGCAAACGGCGCCGGCCGCGCTGAGGAGGTGGGGGCGATTTTTCGCCAGAGTGCGATTTTCATGACGGCCTGCGGTTTTGTCATCATGCTTGCGAGCTGGTTCCTGATCGGCCCGATGTTCGAGCGTTTCATTGCCGCTGATGCCGTTCGCAAGGCAGCAGACGATTATGTTTTCTGGCGTTTGGCCGGGCTGCCGTTTGCTTATGTCGGACTGCTGGCGCGAGCGTACTTCGTTGCCGTGATGCACACCCGGGTGATTACGTCGGCATCTATTGTGATGGTGCTCGTCAACTGCGGCTTAAATTCGCTGCTTATCTTTGGGCTGGGTCCTTTCCCCGAACTTGGCATCGCCGGCGCAGCGATCGCCTCTGCAGTCAGTGAACTGGCGGCACTGGCAGTGTATTTTCTGGAATTCCTGCGGCACAGCGCCTCTTCGAAGCTCTTGGAGGTGAGCAAGCACCTTTGGCGCCTTGACTGGCTCCTTCAGCACCGATTTTTTATGTTAAGCCGCTGGCTGATGCTCCAAGAAGCGATGGCCTTCGGCGTTTGGCTCTATTTTTTCATTGTGGTGGAAAATGCCGGCGGCGAGCGCGCATTGGCGCTTTCCAATATTGTGCGGCAGCTCGGTGCAGTTCTTTTTCTCTTTGTGCACGCATTCGGCTCCGCGGCTGGAACGATCGCTGCTAACTATGCCGGGGCAGGAAAGCCTGAATGGATTCGTCCAATGGCGTCATTGGCGCTGCGGCTTTGTGCTTTAGTGCTGCTGCCGTTCTTTTTGTGTTTTGCGCTTTTCCCCTCGCTGGTACTCGGTATCCTCACCGATCTTCCAGAAGTGATTTCCGATGCTAAGCCATCCTTTTATGTGATGGTGCTCGCTTATGCATTGACAACCCCCGCCTATCTTTATTTCTTTGTGATTGGTGCGCTCGGCTTTGCCAAGGAGAGTTTCAGGATGACGGTCACGGCGGTTGCGGCTTACGGCGTCTATATCGCCGTCCTGAATTTGTTCACGCCGCCGACGGCAGTCTATTGGACGGCGGATATAGTGTACGGTCTGACGCTTTGGCTGGGGGTGACAGTGGTTTGGCGTCGGGCTCGAGCAGCGGGCTTTCGCAGCGCAGCGGCCGATGGGTTCTGATGCGGCTGAGGCGAAGCGTTGGCTGCGCACAACGTCCGTCAACAGGCATCGTTAACCTGCAGACGATGAATTTTTACATTCTTTCATCTAATTGTTTTCATCGACGGCGCTCCTGTTTTTCGTCCGTCACAGCGGCTGATGCGAAGTTTGAATGAGGCCGGCTGAGCAAAAAGCAGGGTACTTCTACTTCGTTGATTTTCTTACATCCGTCCAATCGAAACCGTGTTGAGTTTTGAGACAAATCCTGTCGCATTTGTTTGCTGGCAGCCGATTTTGCCCGTTGGTTTATTCAAGCAAACAGCATGATGATGCGTTTTGTCGGCTATCGAGCGAATGAATATTTTCCTGTAGGGCCCTCCGCAAATCGTTTTTTCTTGGCTATAGTGTGCCTCACCTGTCGCAGTGGTTGATTCTGGCCTCTGTGGAAAGGCATATTTATCCTAAGGTCGCCGCGACGGGAATTGTTCCCGCACGGGAATCCATATCAAGGAGAGCATCCATGAATAAGACCGAACTGACCGCCGCTGTTGCTCAGAAGGCTGGTTTGTCCAAGTCCGACGCCGCCAAAGTCCTCGGCGCCTTCTTCGAAACTGTCTCTGAAGAACTCAGCAAGGGGCAGGCTGTTCAGATCATCGGCTTCGGCAACTTCGAAGTGGCCGACTACAAGGCTCGTACCGGCCGCAATCCCCAGACGGGCGCAGTGCTCGAAATCCCGGCTGGCAAGCGTCCGAAGTTCACCGCAGGCTCTGCGCTGAAGAAGGCTGTCGCCGGCTGATCATTGCTTAATCGCAAGCGTAAGCACGCACCTGCATCTGAAAAGCAGGGAGCGTGCTTTTTTTTATCCTGCGTGCGAAAAGGACTGTGTCATCCCGTTTATACGTGATGCATGGAAGCCTAAAATCCTTTACAAATCGTGAGATCTTTGACCTGGAAGTAGTCGCCTATGCACTAAACCGCGGTTTGGTTGTTCCAGAGCTTCTTAGGATCAAAAGACAGCCGTAAGGCTGTTGGTCCCCGGAGGGGCTTGAAATGAGAATGGTGGAAACCCAATGGGAGTGTGCGGCTTGAAAGAAACTTGCCGCGGACTGATCGGAGGGATGCGGCCGCGCATGCTCAATTGAAGCCCCATTGCCGCATTCCCAACAAGGACGCTTAAGTGATGTCTGAAGCCGCAACCAATAAAAAAACTCCGATCTACAAAGTCCTCTACTTTCAAGTCATCTGCGCTATCGTAATTGGCATCGTCTTAGGTGCTGTCTGGCCTGAAGTGGGCGAGAAAATGAAGCCTTTCGGCGATGGCTTCATTCGTTTAATTAAGATGATCATTGCGCCGGTCATTTTCTGTACGGTTGTGACAGGCATTGCCGGCATGGAGAATATGAAGAAGGTCGGGAAAACGGGCGGCCTGGCACTTCTTTATTTTGAAGTCGTTTCGACAATCGCTCTGATCATCGGTCTGGTGATCGTCAACGTGGTTGAGCCGGGTTCAGGCATGCATGTCGATCCGGCAACACTCGACCAGTCAGCTGTCTCTGCCTATACCGGACCAGGCAAGATGCAGACTACGACTCAGTTTCTGATGAACGTGATTCCGAGCACCGTAGTCGGCGCCTTTGCTCAGGGCGATATTCTGCAGGTGCTCTTCTTCTCAATCCTTTTCGGTTTTGCGCTGCATAAGTTCGGCGGCCGCGGTACGCTCGTCTTCGATCTCATCGAAAAGAGCTCCCAAATTCTTTTCCAGATCGTCGGCATGATCATGCGCGTTGCGCCGATCGGTGCATTCGGCGCAATGGCGTTCACCATTGGTAAGTACGGCATCGCATCTTTGCTGCCGCTTGCAAAGCTCATGGGCACCTTTTACGCCACGTGTCTGCTCTTCATTTTCATTGTGCTCGGCGCCATCTGCCGCATTCACGGTTTCTCCGTCATGCGCTACATCGCCTACATCAAGGAGGAGCTCCTGATCGTATTGGGCACATCGTCATCGGAATCGGTGCTTCCCCGCATGATGACCAAGATGGAAAGAGCCGGCGTTTCGCGTTCGGTCGTGGGGCTGGTGATTCCGACGGGCTATTCCTTCAACCTTGACGGAACGGCAATTTATCTGACGATGGCGGCTGTCTTTATCGCTCAGGCCTGTGACGTCAATATGACGATCATGCAGCAGGTGACGCTGCTCGCCGTGCTGCTCCTCACCTCCAAGGGGGCGGCAGGCGTGACGGGATCCGGCTTCATTGTGCTGGCAGCAACCCTTTCCGCTGTGGGCCACGTACCGGTGGCGGGGCTGGCTTTGATTCTCGGCATTGACCGTTTTATGAGTGAGGCGCGAGCGCTTACTAATATGATCGGCAACGGCATTGCCTGCGTGGTGGTCGGCCACTGGTGCGGCGAAGTTAAGAACGAAGCGCTGCATATGTACCTCTCCACGCCAAGTCAAAAAGCGAAGTACTACGCCGCTGATCAGGCTGAACACGAAGAAGCCCTCGAAAAGCATTAATGGCGAACGGTGCATTTCAGCCTTCGGTCTGAAATGCTGAGCAGTACGCTTTGAGCGGACAGTTCGACGATGTGTCGTTCTGTCCGCTTTGCTTTGCAATTCATCAGAGCGTCTGCGGACGCATAATGACTGCGGATCGGCATCCGTGAGAGCGGTGCAGAACAAAACTGGAGGAATGCAATGACTATTGAAATCACAGGTTCGATGGCGGGCCATGCAGATCGGCATACCGAGTCGTCGCTTGCGGAATCTTTTGAAAATGCCTATTTCACTGCGCCGTGGGATATTTATGAAGGGCCTCTAAAAGACTTTCCAAAGAAAAAGATTCGTCTGGAGGCCGAACCGCTTGTTTTGTTTGCACACGGCAGCTCCGGCATCGGGGAGCCCCTCAAAGCCTTCGGCCGATGGCTGGCCTCCTTCGGCATCGGGTTTCTCTGCCCGAACTCCTTCGTGCTCAAGGATCGCATAACCTACACTTCGCCCGTTTCGCGCGATGACTATGAGCGCATTCATGTCATGCGCTCGGCTGAACTGGCCAATGCGGCAGCACGCTTAACCGAAGTGCCCGGGTTTGACGGGCGCTATGTCGTAGCCGGCACGAGCGAAGGCGGTGTTGCTGCCGCACGGTTTCAGGCTCCCAAGGGCCAAGCCGAATGCGCACGCATGATCTTTTCCTGGTCCTGTGAGGACAATTATCATGTTGCCGCTCACCGCACGGCGATTCCGCAGGACATGCCCGTTCTCAATGTGATGAGCGCCGCCGATAAGTTCTTCTCTCAGGCCAACAGCTGGCTGGACAATCCTTCAGCGCTCGGCCATGCCGGCAGAACTTTGGCGAACCACTCCGACGCGTCCATTGTGCTCATTCCGGGAGCACCCCACACGCTCTTTGCACTTCCTCAAACGCAGTCCGCCGTGGAAGGCTTTCTTGAGCGGGTTTTGGAACTTTAAGCCTGCCGGTCAAAATAACCGGGACGCCTTCCATCGCTGGAGGCGTCCCGTTGGGCTGACTGCCGAGGATGCTCAGCAGTCGGTCATCGACGGCAAAGTGCTTCAGAAGAGCACTGAAACCGTGATGAGCATCACCACATAGCCGGTGAGGCAAGGCACAATCGTGCGCTTCACCATGGTGAGCGGGTTAACTTTGGCAAAGCCGGCCACGATAATAATGACGCCGGCGACTGGACTCATGGCGCGAAGCAGTTCGGAAGCGGTATGCATCATCAGCATCATGGAGATGCCGTTTTCGCCAAAACTTTGTGCCGCAGCCGGAACAAGCTGTCCCAAACTGGTGAAGGCGGCAACGCCGGAGCCCGTGAGAACCGTGACGACACCGACAATAGCCGAAAGCACCACGCTGGAGCCGGTGTAGCCGAGACCAATTGAATCTGCGCCGTGCATCAGAAGTGCAACGATGCCGATGTTCTGCAGACCTTTGGCAAAGAAAGCCGCAACGAAGATCAAGCCGACGGTTGATGTGAGGATGGAACCCATTCCTTTGAACATGGCGAATGACAAATCAAAGGATTCCTTGATATTTCGACGTGTGATGAGATCGATAAAGAAGGATGCAATCCAGGCAATGAACATAGCCGTAGCCACATTCATCGAAACGCCCCAGACGAATTTATTGAAGACCAAAAGGAGCGCGATGGGCAGGAGCGGCAGGCAGGCATAAAAAGCAGGGGTTTGTTCGAGCTTTTCACGTTTTTGTTCAAGTTCCGAAAGGTCCGCAACGATGCCTCGTCCCTCGCGTTTATCAAACCAGTACTGCGTGACGACATGGGCGGCAGCCATTGCAAGAATGGTTGGAACGGCCATTGGCAGCTGATAACGGACAAGGTACTCAATCGGATCCAGGTGCACCAATTCCGAAGCAAAATTGGCGGTTCCGGAGGCCGGTGCGTAACCGATGGCCAGTACGCTTGCAACGACCGCAGCCGCGGCGAGCGGTGAACAGCCGACTCGGATGATGAGCGGATAAACCGTTACAACCATCAGCATGGCTAAGCCGGCCGCTGAAGTGATGACCAGACCGAGGCAGTGTCCAACGGTAAAAACGGCGGCGAGAATCAAATAGGGATTCTTGATCAGCGAAAGCGGTTTAGCGCAGACGGTGACGAAGCGGTCGGAGGCGCCGATTGCCTGCATATAGGCTGCAAAACCGCCGGAGATTAAGATCAGGAAGCCGACGCCGCTCACCTGTGAGACGCTGATCGTACGCAGGAGTTCAATGAGGTCAAAGCCAACGATGCCGGTGGCTGAGAATTTCTTCGGAAAGATCTCTGCGCCGCCCCAAAAGGCAAGCAGATTGAGAATCAGACCGCCAAGGAGCAGCACCATGTTGACTTGGTACTTTTTGACAATCGCCCATCCGCAAAGAATGAGTACGGCGATGCCGAGCCAGGGAAAAATCGAATTCATGGAGGTGAGTTATTAGAGAAAACAGAGGATCCAGACAGCACTCGTCAGTGCCGTCTGCGTGCGGCTGGATGGCAGCCGCACGAACTTCAGACGGGGAATATGGCTCATTGAGCCGCAGTTAGGTTGTTTTTGAAGCTGCGTCAGTGAGCGCGGCCAAGCTCTTTGGTGATGTCGGAGGCAAGATTGGCCATCCATTTATTCACATTGCGGTGCAGACAGATCTGCTTGGCGTCATTTTGGCAGGGGCCGGCATCTAAGCCGCGGCTCGATGCGTACTTCACGGCAATTTTGGAGCCTTCGTATACGACATCAAACTGAGCTTCGAATTTCTGAGCGCGAGGTCCGCTCGGATAGGCGAGCTTAACGACGTTGCCATGCGTACTGACAACACGGAATTTACGCAATTGAGCTGCGTTCTTTACGGCATTGAGTGCTTGAGTCTGTCCAATCCCCTTGGCCGCGATGGGAGCGGGATTGTCGACGGGTTTCAACGGACCGGCAGCGAGCACCGTACCCGTGAGAGCGCAAGCGAGTGCTCCGGCAAAAATGCAAGATTTAATTGGCTTAAACATGTCATGCCTCCTTAAATGCTGCATTTCACGAACCATGGACTGAGGCCATTTCGCAAAATGCAGTGTGCATGCGGGTAATTCTATGTCGCAAGGAACGGCAGAGCGGGCTTCAGCTGTATGAAAAAAAAAGACCTCGCAGACAGTATGCCTGCGAGGCTTATATAAGGTTGTCCGCCGCAGGATGATTTTTGGACGAGATTAATGGGCCGAATGGATCGGGATCACCTTCGGCGTATTGTCGTCTTCCTTCTTGGCGAAGGTCTTCATCCAGAAGTACATGCCGACGATGGCGGCAAGCGACAGAAGGATGGCAACAGTCGCGTAGACCGGCGCAGAGCTGAAGTTCACGGCGCGGTAGAAGATAACAGCGGAGGTGTAGCCGAGCACCGTGCACCAGGAGGCAGAGAAGAGCGTCCAGGCAGCACCGACCTCACGGTAAATGGCAGCAATAGCAGCGCAGCAGGGCATGTAAAGCAGAACCATCAGCAGGTAGGCGAACGCAGCAGACTGAGAACCGAAGAGGATCTTAATCGTGTCGAACGTACCGGCAGAAACTTCCTGAGCTTCAGCTTCAGCAGCCGTATCAGAAAGGTCGCTTTCAACCTTGATGCCCATCGGGTCAGCCAGAGCGTCGCCGAGACCCTTCAGGTTTTCCCAAGTGGTCGAAACAGCTTCGTTGAAGGTGTCGGTGAAGGACCAGCCGCCTTCTTCTTCTTCCGGAGCAGCTTCTTCAGCAGGAGCAGCGCCGTCGGCAGCCTTTTCTTCTTCAGCCTTTGCAAGCGTGATAGTGTCGTAGAGGGAGTTCAACGTACCAACCACTGCTTCCTTCGCAAAGATGCCGGTGAAGACGCCCACAGCGGCAGGCCAGTTCTGTTCCTGAACACCCATCGGAGCGAAGATCGGAACGATGTCGCGGCCGATTTCCGAAAGCACAGACTTATCGGAGTCTTCATTGCCGAACGTGCCGTCAGTACCGAGGGAGTTCAAGAAGGCGAGCACTGCAACGATCGAAACAATCACCTTACCGGCGCGGAAGAGGAAGGTCTTCACGCGGTCCCACGTACGAAGCATCACGCCCTTGAAAGTCGGGATGTGGTACGGCGGAATTTCCATCACGAAGGCGCTCGCGGCACCAGGCAGCGCAGCATGCTTGAGCAAGAAGCCCGTCAGAATGGCAGCGAGAATACCGATGATATAGAGCAGGAACACGAGGTTCTGACCATTTTCAGGCCAGAAAGCCGTGGCGAACAGAACGTAGACCGGCAGGCGAGCACCGCAGGACATAAACGGAGCCATCAGGACCGTAATAATGCGGTCGGAAGCACGATCCATCGTACGGGTAGCCATCACGGCAGGAACGCCGCAGCCGAAGCCGACGAGCAGCGGCACGAAAGCCTTGCCCGGAAGGCCGAGAGCGCGCATCAGGCGGTCCATAACGAACGCCGCGCGAGCCATGTAGCCCGAGTCCTCAAGCAGCGCGAGGAAGAGGAAGAGGAAGAAGACGACCGGAATGAAGGTCGAGACCGTCTGGAGGCCGCCGCCGATGCCGTTGGCCAGGAAGACCGTGAGCCATTCGGGGCTGCCGATGTTCGTCAGGAGTTCAGAGAACCCGTCGACCATCACGCCGCCGACCAGAATGTCGAAGAAGTCAATGAACGCGCCGCCCAAGTTCTGCGTGAACAGGAACATCACGTACATGATGAAAAGGAAGATCGGCAGGCCGAGCCAGCGGTTAAGGACAACGCGGTCGATCTTGTCGGTGAGCGTCGCGGAAGCTTCGCCGACGCGGACAATCGCTTTCTCGGCGATGTTGGCCACGAGGTTGTAGCGAGCGTTGGCGATGGCGATATCGAGGTCGCCGTCGTATTCCTTGTCGAGGTCGGCAACGATCTTTTCGACGTTGGCGGCATTGACGTTCGGAAGTTTTTCTTCAAGACCCGGAGCGCGTTCCATGAATTGGCTGGCGAACCAGGGGGCACGTTCAACGCCCTGCTTCTTGAGATCTTCAGAAACCGCAGCGATCGCCTTGGTGATCTTTTCGTCGAATTCAACGGCCATCGGCGGGATGGTCGGATGTTCGAGGAAGTTGACAAGGGTATCCTTGACGTCGTTGAGGCCGGTTTCACGGCTGGCAACGATGCCGACAACCGGGCAGCCGAGCGCTTCCTGAAGCTTTTCCAAACGGATTTCAAGACGATGCTGCTTGGCGATGTCGAGCATGTTGACCACGACGATCATCGGCACACGCATTTCGATCAGCTGGGCCGTGAGGTAGAGGTTGCGCTCGAGGTTCGAGGCATCAACAATGTTGATGACCGCTTCAGCTTCACCCGACAGGATGTAGTCACGGGCGACGCGTTCATCTTCACCGGAGGAGGCTGCCGGCGTAATCGAATAGATGCCGGGAAGGTCGACGAGCTCGATCTTTTCGTTGCGGTATTCGAAATTACCGGTCTTCTTGTCGACCGTGACGCCGGGCCAGTTGCCCACGCGTTGGCGCGAACCAGTCAGGGCATTGAAAAACGTGGTCTTGCCGCAGTTCGGATTGCCGACCACGCAGACGATATGTTGACTCATCGTTTATAACCTTTTTGTGTGTGTAGTAGACGCTTGAGGGTCAGCGCCGACTTATAGCTTTTCGACTTCCATCAGCATCGCTTCGTCGCGTCGAACGCTGATGAAGCTGCCGCGTACACGGATTTCGATTGGGTCGCCCAGAGGGGCGATGCGGACCACTTCGAAAGTGGTGCCGGGAGTTGCTCCGAGCATCACGAGACGGCGGCGGTATTCAGGATGTTCCTTACCAAAGCCGATGATCTTGCCCTTGGAGCCAACGGGCAGTTCTTTTAGAAACATTTAAGGAGCCTCTTAGTAGACATAGATTTTTTGCGCAACGGCGAAATTGACGCCGATGCGGCCGTCTCCGACGGCAACAAGCAGGGGTTCACCCTCGGAAGCCTGAAGAACACGCACAGTGCTGCCGATTCTCATGCCGAGATCGGAAAGGCGTGAAACTTCAGCCTCAGGCAGCTTCATCCGCGCGACCGTGGCCGGTTCATTAAGATCGAGCGTCGCGAGCGTGCGGATCTGTCGGGGTTCTGTCATAGGTATTTGTCCTTGTAGCCAAATGTGACAGGGGGAATAGTAACGAGAACCTTTCTTATTTTCAAATCTTTGCGCTTGGCTGTAAGCACAAACGTTGCCTATGGTCAAATCTCCGTGCATGCAAACGAAATGAAATGCGTATCACGTTTCAGTTTGCGAACAACAAAATGAAATATCCGGAAAAAACAAATTGAATAAGGCGGCCAGAAGTAGGAATGTCTGCAAAATCGATGTTGAAACAGATGTTGGTAGACTCACTGAGCGGCATGCGGGCCGGACGGATCATCCGTTGCTGTGCGGGTTGAATTACAGGTGTTGTCAGGCGACGACATGTTTTCGCCGGAGCTGCTTTCATGAGGCGTGTTAGGGGCGGCCTGCTGGGCGCCAAAGCAGGCAAGCACTACCTGCCCCATGTCATTGACTGATTTGGCAAATCGGTCAGCGAGTTTTTCGAGTGCTGCGGCGACATTTTTCAGTCCCGTTTTAGCTTCGTCGGGAGCCGCCAGAAAGAGTCCGGCAGCCGCAATGAGGGCCGCTGCTGCCAGTCCGAGGATAAGTGCTCCGGCAAATAGGAGCAGCGACAGTGCGGCAGCCGAGAGAAGCAGCGCAGCCAATCCCTGCGAGATCTTGAGCCAGAGCTTCATAACAGTTAGGAGATTCTTTGGAGCGTTATAAAGTCGTACGGCTCGTGAAATAGAGGCCGCTGAAGGGCTGCCGCACGTCGGGAAATAAAAAAACGGGCATCCGGGGGCGACTGCCTGCAGGCAGAGAACCCGGATGCCCGCTTTCAAAGGGCATTCTAATGCGTTCAAGAGCGATTTCGAAATTGCTCTTTTACTGAACGCCTAAATTAAAGAACGCGGCGGTGTTGATAAAGGTGAACACCGAGGAGCACCGTGAAGAGTGCACCGAAAAGCAAATGGGCTTTAGCGCCGCGGAATGCGAGACCCGCAAGGGAGAGTGCGTAGCCCGCTGCCATCAGACGATTCTGCGTAACGCGGCGGGTACGACCGCCCGCCTTAACGTCAGGGGCGACGACCGGAGCGAGAAGGTCGAGCGCCCGATGAGCCCCGCTTTTGACGAGGCTGCCGGCTTCTCGAACGAGTTTGGCGGGGTGCTCGGCAAGGCAGGCGCCTGCGCAGCAGGGGGTCTTTGCTGCTTCAGGCTGTGCATCTTGGTCTTGCGCACCTTCAAAGACTTCGGCGGCTTCTTCCGCTGCGGGTTCGTCGGGGAGGAAGAACTGAGCAGCGGCAAGCAGCGATTCCGCATTAGTCTTGGTCTCATCCCATGTGACGAGAAGACTGCCGACACGCGGATTGAGCTTCACAGAAGTGATGCCGTCGAATCCAGCAATCATCGTCGTCAGACTTTCAACCTCTTCAGGTGAAAGTCCGCGCAGAGAGGCGTGGCGGATACGGGCGCGCCCGTGACAGATGGAGCGCACGAATTCTTTGGGATCTAGCATTATTGTTCTCTTATACGTTAGGCATCAGGCCTGCGTGAAAGGCAGGTTGATCGGCTTTTCACTTTCCGGAGCGCTGTTTTCAATCTTCGATAGCGTACCATGAAGATTCGCCTGGATTTCGCTCACGGCTTCGGTAAAGCTCTTCGACTTGCCAAGCGTCGGACGCATAGCATTCAGGCAGACGCCGATGGTGGTGGCGTTATGCAAAAGCGCGCCAATTGCCGGCATGAGCATGCCCGTCAAGCCGCCTGCGAGGAAGCAGGTGTTGAGCGAAACTGAAACGGCGAAGTTTTCATGAATGCGGCCCATCGTCGCGCGGCCCAGTTCGATTGCAGTCGGAAGGTCCGCGAGATTGTTGCGCGTCAGAACCACATCGGCTACTTCCTGAGCAATATCGGTGCCGTCGCGAAGCGTTGCGCCAACATGAGCTGCTGAGAGCGCCGGGGAGTCATTAATGCCGTCGCCCACCATCAGAACCTTACGGCCCTGTGCTTTGAGTTCGAGCACATGCTTAGCTTTGTCCTGCGGGAGCACCTGAGCATGGAACCCGTCGAGGCCGAGCTTGGCGGCTACGTGAGCGGCCGTGCGAGTGTCGTCGCCCGTGAGCATCATGATCTTGGTGATGCCGCGTTCACGCAGAGCAGCAATGGCTTCTTTGGCTTCCGGACGCAGCGGATCTTCGATGCCGAGGACACCGGCAAGCTGATCACCCACAGCAAGGTAGAGGATTGATTTGCCTTCGGAAGAAAGACGTGCAATCGCATCCTTGGCCGGGGAAATATCAATGCCTTCGTCGTCCTGCACAAAGTGGCGGCTGCCGAGGAAGCACTTGCGGCCGGCTACAGAAGAACAGATGCCGTGCGCAACGATGTAGCGGACTTCGGTGTCGTGTACTTCGTTTTCGTGAATGACGCCGCGTTCTTGCGCCTGACGAACGATCGCACGCGAAACCGGGTGCGGGAAATGTTCTTCAAGGCAGGAAGCTAAGCGCAGCAGTTCTTCTTCACTCGTAACGCCGTCGACAGGGATGACGTCGGAGAGCACCGGAGTGGACTGCGTCAGTGTGCCCGTCTTATCGAAGACAACGGTGTCAACTTCGGAGAGCGCTTCCAGATAACGGCCGCCTTTCACCAGTACACCTTTTTCGGTGCCGTTTCGCATTGCAGTGAGAATGGCAAGCGGCGTTGCCAGACGCAAGGCGCACGAGTAGTCAACCATCAGTACGGAAGCCGTACGGGTGAGATCACGCGTAAAGAAGAAGACGAGACCGGCGAGCAGGAAGTTGTAGGGGACGATGGCGTCGGCGAGGCGTTCAGCTTTGCCCTGAATGCCGGCCTTGGCCGCTTCGCTGTTCTGAATGAAGCTCACAATCTGTGAAAGGCGTGAGGCGTCGCCCAATGCTGTCGGACGAATGTCGATTTCACCGTCCTCAACGACAGTGCCGGCAAAGACGCTGCCGCCCACGGTACGGTGTACGGGAAGAGGTTCACCCGTCATCGTCGCCTGATTGACTGCCGCATCACCGGAAACAACCACGCCGTCAACAGGGATCACCGAGCCCGAGCGCACGACGACCAGATCTTTCTTCGAAAGGTCTTTGAGCTGCTTTTGCGCAAGTTGGCCGTCAGGAAGGCGAACCCAGACCTGATCAACCTTAATAGCCAGCTGATCGGCAAGCGACGCCAGTGACTTCTTGCGGGTATAGCGTTCGAGCATATCGCCCAAGCCGAGAAGCAGCGTGAGCAGACCCACGGTTCCGAAATCAAGACGCAGGAGCGACACAAAGATCGCTGAGGCATCGAGTACCGAAACGTTGAGTTTCCCGCGGAAGGCATTTTTCACGCCTTCAATGAGGTAGGGAATGGAATCGAGCACTGCGTTGCCGATATTCACGACCATCGGCAGGAAGGGACGCAGGAAGATGTAGCGTGCGAGGCTCGAGAAGTCGAGTTCAGCATCATCTTCGATCGGCGCCGGTGCCTCTCCCGTACGGCGGGTGAGTGCGGCTTTGCCCATTGCCTGACCAACCTGCGCGGCTTTGGCGGCAGTGCGGCCGATCATAAAGAGTCCCGGGAAAATCTTCCCGAGAAGGTCCCGCAACCGTGAGAAGACATTGAGCAACGGCATTGTTGTGAAGCCGCGCTCAATTTCATAAATGGTGCGCGGTACGATGCCCGGCGGCAGATCTTCCCGGCGCAGCGGCTGAAGCGCCATTTCACCGCACCGTTTTGCGGCTTCAAGATCTTCAGCTGCAATGACTGCACGGTCAGGGCGCAGAATCGGCGGATTGACTGCAAGGCTTTCAAAATAGGCGAGGGTTCGAGCCTTGGCAGCGGCGTCGGCGACGGTCAGCGTTACGCTGCCGATACGCGGATTGACGACAAGACCGGTAACGCCTGGAATAGCAGCCACTTCATTGGCAATGATGACCGCACTTGCGTGCGAGAGCGTGTCGTCTGTCTTCCAGCGTTCACGGTTGCCGACGGCATGCTTCAAATAGAAATGCATGAGGAAAGCCTCTCTTCTCTTATTCCTTTTTGTCGAGTCTTCGACGTTTCCCAAAAGGTCGAGACCCGTACGGCGTGCGCCGCAAAATGATGGCCCGGAGTTTCCCTCCGGGCCGCTTCGGAATGTTTGCTTCCGCGCCGCCGCACTTATTTATAGCCCGATCAGGCCAAAGTGGAGTGCGGCCGCAGAGAAAATCAGCAGTCGGCGGCAGCCGGAACAGCTTCCTTCTTTTCCTGAGCTTCTTTCTTTTCCTGCTGCTTCACCTGAGCTTCGGCAACCACGTCGGCGAGGTCTTCTTTGACACCGTCTACGGCAGCAAGCGCCTTGTCGCGAAGGTCAATGCCGGAGGCGAGGAGATCTGTGGCGAGCGGCTTAATGTTGAGCTTGCCGCGAGAAACGAGCGCCATACCGAGAGCACCGACAGCGATGCCGCCAACAAAGAAAAGACCGTATTTAGTAGCCTGATTGAGTGCCATTTTTTGTTCCTCTTTTATTCAATTTGAGTTTTTTTGTTTAGATCCTGAGGGATCTTATTGGATTCCTCTGACCATGCGTCGAAAGGCTCAATCCTTTCGCCGGAAGTCTTTGTGCCGCGCCCCTTGATGCTTCAAGAGTCCGGGTGCTCGGAGCGCTACTGTTTCAACGTTTCCGTGTACTCGTGTTCCGGCGACGCTTGAATATTACACCTTCAAAATGCTTTTGAATTTCTTAGATATTCATTATTAAAAATAATTCGCAATTCGGGTTGTCCCCTAAGTGAACTGTCGTGGGGTGAGATGCAAATCAATCGTATTGCATGCGCGGACGCTTCAGAATATGTTTAGAAAAATCAATGCATATCGGAGAATTCGGGATGGGAGTTTTAAAGCGAATCATTCGCATGTGAAAGTAGTCGATAATAGTAAAAAATTGTTAATAAAGTGACTGAGGCATCAGCAGGGATGCTGCTGCTCTGTGGATTTTTTGAATACAGCTGTAGGCAGAGCAGTTTGAAGCTTTAAATGAGAACTATTGTCTAAAATTAAAAAAATCAGCATAAGCTTCAGGAACCGAAGTGTTCCATGCAGATTTTTTGGGAAAAGAACTATGCAGCTTGCAGCATTGATTGCGGCTTGGCCGATGAAGATCTTGTCGCGAGAATATGTCTTTGCTGCTTGGACAGCTGCGGCGGTTTTGATTCTGTCAGGCTGCAGCGAATCACAAACAACGTCTGCAGCCAATAACGAGCGTCAGGCACCGATAACGGTGTCAGTGATCCTTGAGCCGGCCTATCAGCCTCAGCTTATTCAGGCAGCGGGCTCCGTGGCGGCATCTGCGCGCATTGAAGCGGCCAGCCGCCTTGCTGCTTATATTGAAGAAATTCCGGTAAAAGAAGGGGATTTACTCCAAAAAGGCGACGTGCTTTTTAAGCTTGACTCCAAAGATGTGCTTGCTGCGATTCACGCCGCAGACGGCAAGTTAAAGGCGGCCCAAGCAGCCCTAAAGGATGCGGAGCTTGACCGTGAGAAGATAGATGCGCTTTATCGTGAGGGACTGGTGTCTAACAACGATTGGCGCAAAGCAACGCTTAAGCGTGATGGGGCACGGGCAGATTTAGCGCAGGCCCAAGGATTTGCCAGCGCTGCGCATGGAGAGCTTGAATACATTATTGGGAAGTCGCCCCGTGAGGGCCGTGTTGTGCGGGTGCTGCGCCGTGCCGGCGACATGGCTGTTCCCGGGCTGCCGATAGTGGTGCTCGATTCCGAGGAGGCTCCTAAATTTGAGTTTCGCGTACCCCAGAGTGCCGCTCAATATGCAAAACCGGGTGTGATCGGCCGAGTGAAGCTCGACGGCATTAATGAACCCCTTGAAGTCGTCATTGAGAACGCTTCGGCTTCTGCGGATCCGCTGGCGCGAACCTATTTTGTTCGAGCCGGCTTTAAGGCGCTTGCATCCCGCGAAGCAGCTTCCGTTCGGCCAGGCATGTTCGGCCGTATTGAGATCACTGCCGGTAAGGCGTCAAGACGTTTTGTGCCTGAATCGGCGCTTACGCGGCTGGGCGGATTGGAGGGGGCATTTGTTTTGCAAACTTGTCGCCATGCGGACGCAGGCCAAAATCAATGCGCCTATTTTCATTGGCTGCGTCTCGGCACTCGTGAAAACGGTCTTGCAGAAGTACTTGCAGGTTTGGAAGACCTTGGTAATTCACCCGTTCGCTTTGTTGATCGACCGAAACATCAGCTCACTGACGGCGATTGTGTGACAGAGGCGGATTCAAGAGCACAAACTGGAGATCAGCAATGAATCCGCGGCACACGCTGACTGGGCAATTGGCGGGCGGGTTTATTGAGAGCAAGCTCACGCTTGTTCTGATGATTGCGGCTTTGATTTTTGGTATTTGGGCGGTTCTTTCGACGCCGCGCGAGGAAAATCCGCAGATTTCCATGCCTGCGGCGGCAGTGCAGGCTGTGCTGCCAGGCGCAGAGCCCGACGAGATGGAGGCTAAGGTCATCAGGCCTTTGGAAGCCATCATCAACCAGATTCCCGGCGTTGACCACTATTGGTCAACCGCTGTGGATTCTGCTGCTGTCGTGGTGGTGCAGTTCAAAGTCGGAGAGAACAAAGAAGAGTCTCTGGTCAAGCTTGCCGACCGTATCGTCGGCGGGCGTGCCGAACTGCCGGCCGATATGCTTGGGCCGTGGGTGAAGAGCGCCGATGTCGATGATGTACCCATTTTGGCAGTTTCTCTCGTTTCAGAAAAATACGGCGATGAAGGGCTGAGGCGGATTGCCTGGGACGTTCTCGATCGACTGATGGGACTCGAAGACATCTCTACCGTTGACGTTATCGGCGGACGTGATCGCGAACTGATTGTTGAAATCGATCCGGCAAGGCTCGAGAGTTTTGGTCTTTCGTTTGCGAGCGTGACCGCTGCCGTGCGCGCTGCAGGCTCTGCCGGACCTTTAGGAACAACGGTGACAAAGGGCACTGAAGCCCGAGTGCGCCTGGCCAATGCGATCAAGTCTGCTGCTGATCTCAGGCGCTTGGTGGTTGGTTTTTCACCGGCAGGAAATCCGGTGCATCTGGAAGATGTTGCAAAAATCCGCGACGGCGCTACTCAGCAGGCGGCTGCCTCCAGTCGTTTCGGCTGGGGACGAGCTTCATCGCAGCATGAATCTGCTGCCGGCGGCATTGTCGAGCATCCAAGCGTTTCGCTTGCCATTGCCAAACGCAAAAATGCCAACGCTGTTGTTGTGGCCGACGAGGCGATCGCCCGTATTGAGCGAATGAAGGGCACCGTCATTCCGGCCGATGTTGATGTTGTCGTCACACGCGACGACGGCGCGAAGGCCAACGATGCCGTCAATACTTTGATTGAGCATCTGGCAATTGCTGTTATCGCCGTAGTGACGGTGACGCTTGTCTTTCTGGGATGGCGGGCTGCAGTCATCGTCGCCGTCACGGTACCGCTCATTCTGGCTATTACTTTAGGTGTTGTGGGCCTTTCGGGCTTCACGATCAATCGCCTGACACTTTATGCACTCATCATTGCGCTCGGCCTTTTGGTTGACGATTCGATCGTGGTGATTGAGAACATTGTGCGTCATTACGGGCTCTCAAAATTGTCGGGACGGCAGGACCGTTCAAACCGGGCCATTGAAGCAGCGGGAGAAATCGGCAGTGCAACGCTGTTGGCTACGATCACCGTGATGGTGGTTTTTGCTTCGTTGATTCCGGCTTTGACGGGCATGCCTAAACAGTATTTTTACCCGGTGGGTTTCACTGTGCCGGTGGCTCTGGCGGCAAGCTTTCTGATCGCTTATACCGTCGCTCCCTGGGCGGCAAGACGGTGGATCCCGCAGCCGCCGATTGACAGCTCATCGGCCGGCGGCCGAACGCTTCCCGGAGGTCGTTTCGGCAAGCTTTACAGCATACCGGCACGCTTGTTGATCGGTCATCCCAGACGAGAAATTGTCTTTGTGTGTGCAACTGCTTTTCTCTGTATAGCAGTTTTCATCATGCCTTTCGGGCAATGTCTCATTCCCGGCGGATTGAACAGCCCAACGCCCGCATGGGGCGTCGAGATGGGATTCCTGCCCAAGGACAATAAAAACACTTTCAACGTCACCATTGAGCTGCCCGTGGGCACCCCTGTGGAGGCGCTGGATCGTGCTGTCCGCGATACGGCGGCTGAAGTCGCCAAAATTCCCGAAGTTGTCAATTGGCAAAGCTGGGCCGGACTGTCGGGAGTTGCAGATTTCAATTCCATGATGCGTATGACGCCTGCCAAGGGCAGTGAAATCGGCGCCGTACGAGTCAATCTCACGGATAAAAATTCCGGTCGGCGTTCGTCCATCGAGATTGCACGAGAACTGCGGACTGCACTCCGAAGCGTGTCCGATGCTTATCCAGGCAGCACGATTCAGGTGGTGGAAGATCCGCCGGGACCGCCGCTTCGCGGAACCATCTACGCAGAAATATATGCCAATGACCCGGAGGAACTTCGTTGGCTAGCTGACCGTACCCAGAAAGAGTTTCGGAAAACTTATGATGTGGTAGAGGTTACTAATACTCAGAAAGCGGATCAGACCGAATGGCGGCTCAGCATTGATCGGGAGAAGGCGGCTGCCGGAAGATTTCTGTGATGATTGTCGGGAAACTGCTGGAGCCTTTTCTGGCGG
>ERZ779885.825-NODE-825-length-33495-cov-8.038547_pt1 | contig 33495 bp, 35 predicted proteins | sample MGYA00511554_ERZ779885 | MGnify/ENA primary metagenome ERZ779885 (study PRJEB29588, sample SAMEA2160998) | human gut metagenome | biome: human gut; feature: human-associated habitat; material: faeces | place: Denmark | collected 2008/2010 ... | reverse complement strand
TGTCCATCTGCTCCTTTGTGAGGATCTGTTTGGGACGATGGTTGGCCTTGGGCACTACGGCCCCGTCGGTGGGGTTCCGGGCGATCACATGGGCCGCCTCCGCATCTTTCAGGCACCGGTGGAGCATGGCGTGGATGCGGAGCACCATGGTGTCCGACAGTTCGTGCCCGTGTTCCGGGTGCTCGCGGACGCGGCCCTCGTGTTTCAGCTTTCGGTACAGCTTCTGGATGTCCATGCGGGTCACCCGGGAGACGATCTTATCCCCCAGATAGGGCTTGATGTAGCACCGGATGAACTGCTCATAACTCCGCAGGGTGTTGGGTCGCAGGGTGGCCGCACCGTAGTCCTCCATCCACCGGTCCAGCCATGCGCCCAGAGTCATACGGCTGTCCTCGGTGAGCTCCACGTCCTGAAAGGCCTCCAGGTCCCGATGGAGCTTGTCCAGCAGTTCCTTCTGCGTTTTTGCCAGGACATACCGGAAGATGGGCTCGCCGTTTTCCTTGTGGCCCACCACGATGCGGCCCTCCCAGCGGCCATCCTCCCGCTTTCGGACCATGCCGTCGCCGGACGGCCTGCGTTTTGCCATAGGCTATCCCTCCTTGTTTGGGTCGATCAGACTGCCGTCGTCCTCGTCCAGGGCCTCCAGGATCATGCGCACTCCCAGCCGGAAACCCAGGATGAAGTTCTCCAGGGCCATGGTGCTGCCGATCTCATTCTCCGCGTTGATGAGCCGGAGCAGTAGCGTTTTTTCTTTGTCCTCCAGCAGAGCGGTGAGTTTCTCCTCGCACTCCGCCGACTGTTCCATGGCCTTTTTCAGGGCAGTCCCCGATTTGACGATTTGATCGTTGGGGGTGATGTTTCCAAAGTATAGATTTTCCAGTGTGTCTCGCATGTGTGCCGCCTCCTTTGTCAGCAACACACAATACCCGAACTTCCGCCCAATAGCCACCCCAAACTTCAACTATTTTCAGAAAGTTATCATCTGCGGGCAGGATTTTATCTTTGTATTGCGGTCCAGATTTTGATATGCCTGCCATAGAAAAACCGCCTGCATCTCTGCAGACGGTTCCGGTGACAAATCGTTTCTCCCTATGGAGAAGATTGTCTCTATTCGTTTGTTTCGTCGTCCTGCACATCTCCAAAGAGGATGCGAAGATAATCCCGGCGGCCGTAGAGCACACGATCCACATAGACATCGTTGTCAAGAACTCGGTAAAAAGTGAGGTAACTGCCGGTCACCAGGAAACGATAGTCACTCTCGACATCGGCAATCGAGGACAGGGACGCGCCAATCAGACTGTGCTCCCGCAATCTGCGGATGTCCTTTGTGATGTTCCGTACCGTGGAGATCGCCGCGCTGGGATTTTCCAAATTCTTTGCGATATAGGACTTGATCCCGGCCAAATCAGCCTGCGCCTCGTCGGATAAATGCAGGTTATTCATCTGCGATTCCGAGATGTTTTTCTACGGTCTCCAGCGTCAACCAGCCCTTTTCCTCCCCGGACTTGCGGCCCTTGGCCAGCTCGTTCATCAGCCGGAGGGTGGCCTGTGTCCGCTCATAGTCCTGCATGTCCACGATGGCGTAGCGGCCCCGGCCATTCTTCGTCAGAAAAACCGGAGCGCCCACAGCCACGTCATGCAGAACCTCCGTGTAATTACGCAGATCGGAGATGGGTTTGATGTTCGGCATGGTGTTCAGCCCCTTTCTTGCCCTTAGTATACCTCAATCTGCTGTAAAATTCAACGGCATCTTTTACTGCGGTTTCGTTGGTGATTGCTACCACCCCATAGTCATGCCGCCCATGTCCTGCCGGGGAGTTTCCTCATGGTCATCCGGCTTGTGACCCATGGCGATCTTCTTTTCCCGGATTTTCCGCCGCAGCTTTCGGTCCGCCCGCTGTCCCACCGGGGCGGCGGGTGGCACCGAGTTGTCACGAAAGATCTGACTCAGATGGTGGAGCAGTCGGGTGGCCGACAGGAACACATTGGGCCTGCGTGCCTGATCGAAGTGCTCCAGAAAGAAGTCGGCGTACTCGTTTCCCTGTTCCGCCGATTCATAGAAATACGCCCAGGCCCGCTCCCGGTCCTGTTTGACATTCTGTCCGGTGAGGTACAGCTTTCCAAGAGCGTACTGGGCGTACTGGTTCCCGTGTTCGGCGGAGTCGGTGAGATAGGCCACCGCCTTTTGCACGTCTTTCGGGACATCTTTCCCCTCCAGATACAGCTTTCCCAGGCGGTAGGCGGCGCAGGTGTTCTCCTGCGCCGCCGCTTTTTCATACCAGGATACCGCCTCGTCCATTCGGTTCTGACTTTGCAGAAGTTTTCCCAGCGCGTACTGAGCGAAGTCATATCCCGCATCAGCTGCCCGCCGAAACCACAGTTCTGCCCGCTCGTCATCGGGGAGAACACCCTGCCCGTCCCGCCAGCACTTGCCCAGCTGGTAGGCGGCCAGAGAGAAAGCTCTCTGCCAGAGCTGTTCCAGCACCTGCACTTGTTCTGCTTTTTCCTCCTCTGGATTTTCGTACTCCTCCAGCACCTCCTTGGCACTCTGGTAGATTTCGGCCATCCGCCAGTTGGAGTTCCAGGCGAAGTACACCGCATCCTGGTCCTCATCCACCTCGTCTCTCATACGGGCATCCTCGAAGGTAAACGTGCCCAGCCGGAGCCGCTCCGCCTCCCGGATGACCATGTTCTTGATGGCTTTAAACTCCTTCTGTTGGGAGAGAGGTAAGTGCTCTCTGGGCACGTCCTTGTAGTAACGCTCCAGTTCATCCCGAAGCTGATTCCACTGTTCGTAGCACTCTGCCACTTCCGGGACCTTGGCCAATTCGTCCACGATGGCGTCCACCTGCACCTTTGCCGGCTTTTTCAGGTAGCCGTAGACCTTTTTGCCCTTGTGGTTCTCCAGCATCCCGGCCAGCGTCTCCATCTGCTCCATGATGACGGGGCTGTGGCACAGACCTGTCTCCATCTCCCGGATAAGCCGCCCCATGGTCTCCATCGCCGCGTCCCGCACTTGGCTGTAGGACAGATCTTTTTGCTGATACAGGGACAGCAGCTCGTCCCGGAAGATCTCATTGGACAGCTGGGAGCGCATTTTTTCGATGCCTTTTTCCGTGAGATACCCCTGCTTGGGGTCCGCCGACCAGACCATCATGTGGATGTGGGGGTGGTGCTTTTCGTCGTGGAAGGCAACCCGCCATCGGAAATTGTTCGGGGAAATTTTCATGGCTTGAGCCAGTTCCGTCTGATGGGCCAGCAGGAGTTTCCGCCAGCTCTCGCTGTTTTCATAGCCCAGCCGGTGGGCGTCCTCCCGCTTCAAAGAGTAGACGAAGGTCCACACCGGCCCGGTATGCCCGTTGATCTCCTCCATGGTGTTCTCCAGATCGGCGGGACCGTCAGCGGAGAACAGGCCGTGGGAGCGGGGCCGCTGGGCCATATACTCCAGGTAGCCGCCGCCGTCGTGGGAGGGGTGCGGAGCCTCAATCAGCTCCACGCCCTCCCGGGTGGCAATGTATTCAGTGTAGTGACTGCCGCCGTTTCCCGGCTTAATGTAGCCCGACTTCTGGATCAGTCCCTGCATCACTCAGCCCCCTTTTGATAGCGGACCGTGTCTTCGAAGCTGATCTCACCGTTGGTCTCCTTTACCTCTTTGACGCACCGGACCCGGGCCTTTCGCAGCTGATCCGGGTCGATCTCTATATCGGCAGCCAGGATATTCCCCATGAGGTTTTGGTCCACCGACAGCTTGAACAGCAGGTGTCCCATCCGTTTGCCCAGAGCTCCCAGCTTGCCTTCCAGCACGTCGGCCAGGACCCGGGGCAGGTAAGCATCGGCAGACTCCGCGTCCAGGTAACCGGAGTAGAATTGGATGGCCTTTTCGATAAATTCGTTTCTGGTAGAGCAGTTGTCTCGCCGGTAACGCGATTCCACCTCGGTCCAGGCGGATTCACTGAGCCAGACGGAATGTTTCTTGTTTTCCTTTTTCAAATTCAAAATCCTCTCCTTATTACATCAGCGCCGCCCGAAAGCCTGTCACAGCGGGGATTCAGGCGGTTTTTGAGAAAAACAGCGCCAATCTCAAATCGGGTCGGTCGGAACAGCGCCAACTCCAACCCCTGAAACCGCCCGCACTGCGGGCGGAAGTGACCGCCCAGGCGCCATAAAAGCGCCAGGGCTTTCTCCTGCTCCTCGTCCCCCCGCTCCTCGTCCCCCCGCGGCCTCCGTCCCGGAACCTTGCCCGAAATCGGGCCAAATCCGCTCCTAATCCCTCTTTGGGGGCAGGGACTCTGCCCTGCCCCCAAAGAGGGCACACAGCGCCTCACAGGCCGCTGCAAAGGGGAATTCCTCTGCCGCAGGGGACGGCGCACTGCGGCAGGAAAATCCGGAAGTATTCCGCCGGACCGGACACCAGATGCTGGCGCATCATCTCGCCGCATTGAAGCAGTCGGTACACAGTAATTTGATTGCAGAATTCAAATTCCGTACAGCGCTCTTTCGCAAATGCTCTCTGCTCATCCGTGAGGCTGCCGCGGTTCTCGTCGCAGAGGAACAATGCTACGGCATCTTCGTCGATGGGTTCACTATGACTGGCGTTCCACTTGCTGATGATGTACTTTCGCTTGTCCACCATAGCCATGGCGCACAGGTTGGGATCTTCTTGAATGATGCGGTCCAGTTCCTGCATCAGCATCCGGACACACACTCCTTTCTCGCCAGCGCGGCCAGGCGTTGCTTTGCCTTGTGCTGTTCCAGTGCCAGGTCGGCCATGTCCATCTGCCGCTCATAGTACTGATCGATGGCCAACTGGATAGGCAGGATATGATAGAGCAGACGGCCGTTGCGCTTGCGACCATCTTTGGTGGTAACGGTCGTGCGCTCGGTGCGGATGAGCGACCGCTCCTCCAGTTCCGCCACATACTTGCGTACCGTGGTCACGCACATGCCCACGCCCTCGCCGATCTCCCGGTAGCTGAGCAGGCACTGATAGGTCTTGCGGTCCTCCCGGCGAAGCAGGAAACTGTACACCGAGATCGCGCCGCGGGACAGCCCCAGATCGTAGATCTCGTTGGGCAGTGGGAAATAGTTTTTGATGGGGTCCCGCTTGCTCCAGCTCTGCTTTCTCATTTCGCACCTCCGGACTGTTCCTCCGCCCACTGAATGAACTTTTCTTTCGGTACCACCATGCGGCTGCCCACACGGAGTGTCGGGAAACCGGGTTTGTGCATTACCTCGTAGGCGGTAGAGATGGACACGCCCAGCACCTGTGCCACCAGTTTTGCGTTGAGGAACAGCGGCAGGTCGCCGTAGCTTTTACAGACTGACATCTTCATTTCAATACCTCCGATCATTTTCAAGTGCAGAGAAAAATTGTTCTTGCGTTTCGGAGGTCTCTCTGATAAACTGAACACAGATTGGGCTGTGTTTTCCGAAACGCAGCGGGCCGTTGAACTGTTGCAGCAGTTCAGCGGTCTTTTTTTACGGTGACTGTCTTTTGCCTGTGTCTGGCTATCACCATACCCGTTCCTGCCCTGCGGCCTTGTTTGACACGCACGGCGTTTGCTTCCCCTTGGTATGCTCGGCTGCTTCGCCCACAACAGCGTCATGGCAATACTTCTCCAGGGAGTATCATCTCTGGTGATGGGTATTCTGTTTTCAAGGTGCAGTACCAGGAGGACAATGAAAGTTTTCGTTGACAAATTGCCTTCCCGATGTTAGACTAATAATAACTTTAATTAGACAGTCATCGCTGCGAGTGTATCTTAACACACCAAAATACGTTTGTCAAGTCTATTGAAACTCTAATTTAGCATTAGTCTATTTTTGAGGAGCCGACTATGTGGTATGTGAAAATGTATTTCTCTGAAAAGCGGGAGTTTTTTCAGTGTGACGCCTCTGGCATACAGGGAGTACCGTCCGTTGATCGGGAGCTTCCATTCCTGGAGAGCCTGCTCACCTTTCTGGAGATGGATTGTGAGGAACTGACACCCATTCTCCAGCGGATCGCAGATCGTTGGAGTCGGATGATCGCTGAGGATGACCGTGAGGCCGGCACAGATGCCATGGTGGAACTGGGCCGGCTGAAAAGTCGGCATATCTATCTGGAGCTTCTGTATGCGCGTTGGTATGACCGTTTCTCCAGAATTGGGATTTATGGTGACCGGGGCAGCACGGAGGATGAGCAGATGTTGGCGGAACTGCGGGATCTCCCGGAGCAGCTTCTCCTCTATCAGAAGCAGGTGCAGCGATTCTTTGATTTGGTTCTGGATGTGGACAGCGCAGGTCGCGACCCACAGCAGCAGGCGGCTAAGAATTATCTTCACGATAGCCCGAAAGATCCTGGCCTGTTTCGCTTCCGCCCCATTCCGCTCAGCTTTGAGCCGGTGGAGCCGGGGCGGTGTTCGCCGGTGTTGTACTCCGCCAGCATTCTGGACATGATCGACTACTCTCTGCGCAGTTGTGTGGAAAAGGGCATTACAGTGCGGCGCTGCAAGAACTGCGGCCGCTACTTCCCCCAGACCGGACGGGTCAGCGCGGAGTACTGTGAGCGTCCAGTGCCCAGAGGACAGCAGACCTGCCGCGAGGCTGGAGCCTTCCAGCAGTGGACCAAGAAGCAGTCTGAAGATCCGGTATTCAAGGCCTACCGCAAGGAGTATAAGAAGCGGTTCGCCTGGATCAAAGCCGGACGTATCTCTGATACGGATTTCTACGCCTGGAGCGAGCAGGCCAGAGAGATGAAAAAGAAATGTGACCGAGATGTCATTACCCTGGAGGAATATGTGGAGTGGCTGAAGAACTCCTGAACAACGGACAAGAAAAAGAATACGGGACCGGCTTTCATCACGCCGGTCCCGTATTCTTTGTATAGGCGATATAGATTTTATGTCGTTTACAGACTTCCGTCTCCCTTGTTCCCGCCAAATTCGCAGCCATATTGATGGCCTTTTCCGTAGTACCAGCGACCATATCGATACCCGTAGTGAGGCGGGCAGTTGGCACAGTCGCCGTCGCAGTGACCGTCGTGCTTCTTTCTGCCCCGGCCAGCCAGTACGGAACCCGCCGCCAAGGCAGCCAGCGCAGTGAAGAGGCCCGCTTTTTTCTTTTTCGGGAGGATGTACTGGATCTGCTCGGGCTGTTCATAGTCAGCCGGCTCGTCATCGAACACGTCGATCTTCGCCCGCCGGGAAATCCGTTGGAAGGACGCATCATCAATCATCATGTAGATCTCTTCCAGCTGCTCCCGGTCAAAGGGGATGTCCGTCTGCTCCGCGATTTTACTCAGGATAGACTCCTCCACCGTGCCCACCATCTCCAGCACCTGATCCGGCGTAAAGCGGACGCCGGCGGCCAGTGCCTTTTCCAGAAACTTTGCGGCAAATGCTTCATCTTGGAAAGCCAGTTCCTGCGCCACTTCCCATACCTCATCCGCCGACCCGTAGTCAGACAGGCGATAGGTATAGTTCTTCTGGGTGCTGGGCGACCAGTCGTAGAAGCCCCCATAGTAATCATCCCAGGTCATCTGTTTCATAGCTGATACCTCATGCGGTTCTCTTACGACTCCGTCTCATATGGCCAGGTGTTGATACCGCCGAATTCATAGATGTTTGTGTAGCCCAAGTCAGCCAGAGTAGAGGACGCGGTTTTGCTGCGGTTTCCACTGCGGCAGTAAACCAGCACCGTGGAGTCCTTCTCCGGAATCACCTCGGCGGCAGTATTCTCGTCAATCGTACCTACCGGCAGCAGGACAGCACCAGGGATGTGACCGCTGTCGTATTCGTCCTGCTCCCGCACATCCAGGATGATGACATCCTGGGTATCCATCATTTCTTTGGCCTCTTCCTGAGAGATCTGCTGGTAGCTATTCTCTGATGAGGTATTTGATGTAGTTCCGCCGCATCCGGTCAGCAATAGCAGAAGGAGAAGAAATAGGGGTAAAATTCGTTTCATTTGAGCGCCTCCAAAAGTCCTGCGGCAAAGGCCTTGTGCCCTTGCTCTGTGAAGTGTACGCCGTCATAGGCCAAGGGAATATTCCACGTTCCGGCATCTGCAAAGCGGATGCCCATTCGCTCCGCCAGGGTTTGACAGAGCTGGGCGAAGGTATGAGAGTCATCAATGAACTGCTGATTGGGTACCCATGCCCCCAAGGCTACCGGTGGCGGTGCGATCAGGAAGATCTTCTTTCGATCCAGGGAGATACCGGAAAGAAATCTCTCCAGCTTTTCAGCAGTTTGCTCCGGGCTCCGACCCTGGAGCAGATCGTTGGTCCCCAGCATGACGATCAGCAGATCTGTGTCAGCAGGGAAGGAAACGGCAGAGGAAGGAATATCCCGGCCGTTCTGTCCCATATTGGAGATTGTCCATCCTGTTTGCGCGGCCAGGATGTCCACCCAACGGCTGTCTGCATCATAGCGCCCGCCGAAATAGTTTCGGGGATCATAGCCATAGGTATTGGAATCGCCGAAGCAGATGACGTTCATCCCATGTTTTTCCTTTCTCTGTATGTATGTGTTTTCCAGCAATAGTCAAGAGGTATTCCGTTTACTTAATAGTTTTTAGCCGCGTTAGAATTTCCTCATCTGCCGGACAAAAATCATATTGATCAATTTCATCCACAGTAATCCATCGGATATCATTGTGTTCCAGTTTTTGTGGAATGCCTGCTTCAATAGAGGCATTGAACAGGGTAAGGTGGACAGTCAAATCTGGATATTCGTGGATTACATCCATAAACACTTGTCCTACATCCAATATAACAGCCAGTTCCTCCTGGCATTCCCGAATCAGTGCCTGCTCCTTGGTTTCGCCAGGCTCCACTTTGCCGCCAACAAACTCCCAGAGAAGACCTCTGGCCTTATGTGTCGGCCGTTGGCAGATTATGAACTTTTTTTGATCCCAAATCAGGGCTGCAACTACCTCAGTCATTTATCCCACCACCAATTTTTTCTTAAAAAACCTCGCTGGAATGGGTCAGTCCAGTTTCTAAGTAATATTCATCGGCCTGCTCTCGTTATGCTTCACATAGTTCACCGTGCCCAGGAAGGTATGGGCCTCCGTGTCCCCTGTGATTCGGTCCGTCCTGAACTCCCGGACAAACAGCAGCACTTTGCTCCCGCACTCCCAGTGGTGGATGAATATATCGCTACCCCGTGGGAAAGTCCGCCGCTGTGGTGCTCTGGCTTTGCCAGTGGAACAGGTTTTCGTTGATGGAATAATTGTGATACATTGTGGAGGGTGAGTAGTCCTTATCCGCCTTATTCAGCGTCGTAAAGAACACATCCGCCCGTTTCTTCGGCAATCACTTCACACCCTCACACACTCTCGCCGGTTTCAGGAAATACAGCGCGCCACCAGCAGATGATCCCGGTTAATAGGTACAGTGGAGATCCAGCGGGCAGTCAAAGCCCAGCTCCACCGGATCGTCAATGAAGTCGATTTGCTCATACCGATACCGAAGTAGGTCCAAAGCTCACTTAACAGCACAGGTCTATCCGAGAGGGCATACAGATTGTCCTGCGTCTTATCCGATACCCAATTCTTCGCCGCCTTGCCCCAAACAGTTACGTAGAGCATCTGGAGCATGTGCTGCTCCAGCTCGCTTTACCGTATTGACCTCCTGAATGTCCACGCCCTCGTTGTAAGATGTCCACCACGAAAATGAAGCGCACCTCGCCGCTCACCAGCCGCCCCTTGGCGGCTTTTCTCTCATCATCGGAGGATTTCCCCGTCAGGAAAATGGAGGGATGCCGTTGCTATTGAAATAAGCGGCACATAAACTCCGCATGCTCGATGGACACGCAGAAGCCCAGGCCTTTCACCTCGTCGATATCAGTCACATACTTGAGAAGGGAGGACACCACCAGATCGGCGCGGCGGTTGGCCACGGCGCCGCTGAGGGTGTAGAGATTGGAAAGCTCATTTTTGTCGTAGCCGCCGGCACTCCATTTCAGGGTGTTCAAATCCACCGTGTCGGTGACGCCGAAATACTGGAAGGGGCACAGCAGCTTGCGGTCAATGGCCTCCGGCAGACGGATTTCCGCGGCAATCCGGTTGTTGAAGTAGGGCAGCACGCTCTTGCCGTCCATACGCTCCGGGGTGGCTGTCAGGCCCAGGAGGATCTGGGGCTGATAGTAGGACAGCAGCTTTTGATAGGTAGGCGCCGCCGCGTGGTGGAATTCGTCCACCACAATGTAGTCATAAAAATCCGGGGCGGTCTTGGCGGTGAAATCCTGGGAGTTGAAGGTCTGGGTAGACAGAAACAGGTGGTCAATGCCCTCTGGACGGTAGCTGCCCACAAACAACTCGCCGAAATTGGCGTCCTTCAGGACTGCTCGGAAAGCGTACAGGCTCTGCCGCAGAATTTCTTCCCGGTGGGCTACAAAGAGTAGTCGGCAGACCTTGCCAGGATGCTGCTTGCAGAAGAGCTTATAGTCCAGCGCGGAGATCATCGTCTTGCCAGTACCGGTGGCGGCCACTACCAGATTATAGGTGTATACCAGTAACTTCGTTATAAACCCCTCTTGATTAGGGAATCAAGGAGGCTTTTGCATAATGGAACACAGGTGCACAGAATATTGGGCACAAATAAAAACTCAAGACAAAACTCGGAATCGAAAAGAATCCTTACGATAAAGAAAATATGTCTTCTGCGTATACTCTGATCGCATCAAGGTATGAGGCAAACTCAGTTTTGAAAGCCCCCTCATAGTAATTAGTTAGTAACTCTTGTGCGCTTTCTATCGAATCACATGCGTCAAGTGCTTCGGGTGAAGGACAACTAATAAAGGAATTTTTAGCCAATTTATAAATTCGCTTACTAATAGGATCAACAAGCACACATGCATCCGGATGACTCTCCATATACTCGTCAATTATTCTAATTTTATCCCCAATACAGGCGTTTCCAAGCAGTTCATTTACGTTTTCGTTGATTATCAGATAATTTGACAAGTATGAAATCCAGTTCTTTAGTTCAGTACTGTATTCATATTTTATCGTATTTCCATGGTATTTTGCGGTCACAAAGTAACTCTGATTAATTAGAAAATGTTCTGCATTATGATCCACACTACTGCAAAAACGATTATACTTTTTCTCGTCAAACTTAAGGCTTGTCCCTCTTCTCGTATAAGAATATGCAATAGCGGCCACTCGTTTAGCAAGATACTCACCGCTAGTAGTTGTCGCTTTGCCTTTATATTGCACCTCTCTACCATATTGTATTTTTTTATGAAACTGATTTTTAATCGAAGTCGCTGATCGCTTCAAGGCATCCTTCCATTTTTCTTTCATTACGATTGCAGAATAGGATGCTCTTGACTTAGAATTAGGATTCCCTGCCGAAAAGCATGTCGCCAAGAAATTAATATCGTAGATGAGTTTGTAATCATCTTTTGTTGAAGTTAAATCACAAATGACATCCAGATAATATTTCATCAACAATAGTCTAGGGACAACATCCGAGCTTCTCACAATAGAATTTACAATAAAAAAGATGTTGGATTTTGTATCAAAGTTCAGTTTATTTCCGTTCGGATTGGTATTTATATATGCCAAAAAGGCTTCATCTGGATGAGTCTTGCTTTTTAATGTAACATGAATAAACTTTTGAAAAGCAAGTAAGCAAGAGAGCATGTTCTGATAGAAGCTGGTGTCTGTTATAAGAACTTCAATATCTGTTCCTTTGAGATATTTTTTCCCAGTTGGCAATATCGCCTCCGATTGTAATCGAAGATCATCTGAAATCTTCTTGACTTTATATCCTAACCCCTTGTTTACGCGACAGAGTATATAATGCAAAAACATTACTTCTTTAGGATAATAAAATTCAGTCATTACCTTTTCTTGAACCTGAATTTGAATCCAAGCGGTAGTTGCTTTATCGAATCGCTCTCTAAACGCATATGCCTTCAATATATCTATGTAATCTAGGCTTTCACTTTTGTTGTTAATATCAATAAAATAATCTACACATAGTCTTCTAGACGAATTTTTTTGTGGGTTTACTTTTGTAATAAGTAAGTTTATCTCGCTATCTAAAAGGTTCTCCATTAAATTAGAACGGGTGTCCTGCGGCAAATTGTCAATATATGTACATATACACATCCACAGTTCGGAAAGCTTTTCTCGTTGATTTAAGACATCTTGTTCAATATATAAATCCTTTTCACCTGGATCCTCAATTCTATCTATCTGAAAATCTATTTCCAATTCTTTGGAAAAATTGGGGAACGTATTGCTTTGTAATTTGCATAGGGGAATGACATCTAGATACTTTTTTAGTCTTTCAAGAATCATTAGAATTACAGTTATTCTTTGCTGACCGTCCATTATCTCATAAAGATTCTTTTGAGCGGTACTTAGCAGAATATTCCCCAAAAATTTGCTGTTATTCAAAACATCATCCAAAAGGGTCTGGACGTTTTGGCGTTTCCAGCGTATCTCTCTCTGATATCCAGGAATAATGTACTCTCTATCCTTTATTAATTCCCACTTTTGAACGGAACTGTCATCTACATAATCAACATAGCCCATCGCGGAGGCTTTGTTTTCCATTAGTATTTTTATAGTGATAATCCCACTAATTGTTTCGCTCATATTCTACCCCAACATTTTCTCTATACAGTTGGAAAATATAATAGATTTATTAACGCCCGCCGATCATACTTGTGTTAATGCATCTTGAAGCCTTTGTACATATTCTTCTTTTATTTTGCCCGGCGATAAAATCTTTATTTTTCCATGAAATCCAAATACCCAACGATAAAAAGTAGTGCTTGTACATACAGTGACTTTTGCCTTGAAATGTTCTGAATCAATAGCTTCCGTTTCAATATCAACTCCAAAGTTATCTATCAGATATTTCATAACAGATACATGGCAATATAGATGTACTAAAACTGGCTCATCGGTATCATACATCCGAAAAACATATTTACTGTATTCAGCAGGAGTATATCCTTCAGGAGGCATTATGGCAATCTGGTTAAGAATCTTTGGCTGTTCAGCAATCCGATCTAATCGGAAATTTCGCATTTCTTGACGCTCGTCACAAAATCCGCGCATATAATAGTAATCACCATCCCAGATTAATGTATAGGGGCTAACTGTGTATGGCTTACCATCGTTTGTGATATATCGCTTCTTTAGCACGTCATAATCTGTGTAAAAAAAGGAAATCTTTCTTTTGGTATCAATCGCCTCATTGATTGCGTCTACGATATAGTAACCTTGCTCGTTTTCCGACTTTACACGACCAGTAGTATAAATGTGTCGACGAAGCTTTGCAGCATTCTGCGAGTTGGTTAGAGTAAGGAGCTTCGCTATCAACTCGTCGCTCTTTCGCTGCGTGATGAACTTAGAAGAAGAGATTGCATCGACAAGGATTTTTAGCTCCGGCAGCTCATAAATGTGACCATCATAGTAGTATTTGTTCTGTGTGGATTCGTAGTGCTCAATGTGAAGACCACACTCATTAAGCATAGCCAGGTCGTCACTAATGGTATTTCGTGACACGTTAAGGTTGTATTCTTCCTTAAGAATTTTTATTAGTTCAGCTGTTGAAAGCGTATGCTCTTCGTCGGTATGCCGTACTAAATGCTGATATAAATATAAAATTCTAAGTTTAGTGCAATTTTCCATATGGTAATCCTCACTATCGAAAACTAGCAAATAGATCCGATTAACTCAAAAGCGCATAATATCCTTCAAGGATTTTTTCACAACTCATTTCAATAAATGCCTTCGTTTCTGCATCAATTCTTTGCCATATTGGTTTTGCAACCGTCAAAACTGATGTCTGGTGGTCAAAGCTAATGAACTGTTTGTTTTCAAAAACAGTAATAGGATACCTAATAATTGTTCTTGCCGCATGCTGTCGGTTATTTCGAAATTTTACGAAAGAACTATCGGCTTTTTCTATTACGAGGCCCGCAGCTTGTCGCTTTTCATAAAAATCCAAAAAGAAGTCTACAAGATCACTTAGTGCTATTTCTCCATTTTCTGATACATTCTCCATAATAGCCATAACCAAGACGGGTTTATATGAGTAATTGACTCTCATATGAGTTATTTCACGCATAAAATTGTCAAAAAGTGTTGTTCTTCCATTATTTAGGTCAGACAAAAACGCCTCAACAACTTTTTGGGAAAACAGCGGGACAACTTTATCCGCAACTAAGTTGCCATTTTTGATTGCATTAAGAATGTCTTCTACTTCAACATTATATTGTTGTGAGATTTGAGACACTGTTAAGCAATCAGATTTCTTTGGAAGATCCGATGATATTTGTTTGCGTGCGGAACCTCTTTTTAAAAGCGCTTCCAATAACGAAATCGGGTCTCCGAAATCACTTTCATTCAAATCGTCAATTGTAATATCAAGGAATGAATTAGTGTCCATTATATACCTCGCTGTCGTTTTAACATTTTCATAAGAGCAATAGGATCATCCAGCATACTAAAAGCATTCATATCATCTTCACTTACTACTGTGGGATGCGAATTAGTGGAATGCGTATTTTCAAAATCTATGGCTCTATTCTCTTCGTGTATTTTTTGCGCCTCAAAAAGTAACTCTAACGGATTGATTTTATTTGCGACAATAAATCTTAATTCTTCCATGCAGTCTTGAACGTCGCTCAAAAACTCTTCTTTGTTAAATCGCGGTTTGGGTTTTTCAGATATGTCTTGATGATAATCTATCATACTGGAAAAGCCAAAGTTGCGATAATCCTCCAAAGCATCCGAATCATAGTCATATGTATATCCATACTTATAGATATCCTCATCTTCTTTTTCTGATAGAGAATAGCAATCGAGTATGGATAAAATTGAGCCAACTACCCCGGAATAGTAATCGTAAAAATTAGATGAATCGTTTCTAAACAAAAACGTGTCGTACAATGCATCCCAGTTAATCTCAGGAGATATTATCGGTGATATCACGCAATCCATACCAACAGCACTGCTTTTAATACAAGAACATCCCAGAAACACCCCTTCTTCATAAGCAAAGAGAAACACATTGAAACCCGCAAACGCTTTATTGAATATCTTCATTAACGCAATTGCATCTTTTAATGGCTCAGCACTATCTTTTATGCTGAGAGCAAGTGTTTTGCACCTTACCATTTTGTTTATTGATGATAAACGATAACTGCAAAATACAACTTGCTGATCGAATTTGCCGATTACTCTTCGTTCGTATGCGGTATATACCTCATATAGATTGCCTTGGGTATAAATCATTCGTTCCAGAGAATGCTCTTCTCGTACTACTTTTTCAGGCCAAAACCAACAACTCTGCAAAAAAGCACAGGCACAATCCAAGGAATAACCATTTATCAGATCTTGAAATATATCATTTAGTTCACCTGAGTTATATGCTTGTGCTCTCATGGCATCATACATAATAAAAGCCATCACGAGAGGGTGACCTTCATTGTTGCTCCTTCCCACGAAATATTGGCGAAAGTAGGCGGCTACGGTATAAGTAGACATGCGCAGTGAATCTGTACCTAGCTGCTATAAAAAGAGTTTGTATGCAATGTAGTCTGCAATAACTTTTATGTATTAGCAATTCAGCGCTTATTGTTTGGAGTTTTACTTTATTTGTTCAATATCTGATTGATTGCTGATTCGAGGGCCTCGCCATCCTGAGACTCATAAAACTCTTTAGAGAATTGGTACATCTTTAACAAATATGCATCTCGATCGAGGCATTCATCAACAAATTGTTCATGCAGAACTTCAAGTCCACCAAGAAAATAAGCATTATATATTGCTATATTTTCGGCGATAAATTTCCGGTCCTCCTCTGTCTTTTCAGAAAAATTGAAGGCTCGATAGATTCTACGATCAAGATCAGGCTCAGACTCTTCATCCAAGAGCATAATGATCTGATAGACAAATTTCAATTCGGCGCTTCGTTTCGTGATGATTGCTGCTAGCATGCCAGCTTCACCCTGAACAGAATTATCTATTTTTCCTTTTCTGTTGTAGTGATAGCCGATTATCGGGCAGGTAATATAGGCATCAATGTAAGCTTTGAAAATTTTAAAATTCGCATGCTGATCTCTGTCGGGAACATTACCTGCCAATTCACATAAATCTTTCCAATAGTTCGCATGTTTTCCTGTTATCTTAAAGTCATTATTAAACATTTCAAACCTCCGCTGGAACGATATGTGTGCTAGTGTCAATTTCATGACCTTCAGCGTCTAGGTCCTTTGCTATTACATAGCTTCTACCAACAAAAGACGCCAAATCATTTGCTGCATATCCCCAATCCTTCTGCATCACTGCCATAATAACCTGATTTGCAGTTTGTGGCAGTATTTTGCAAATGTTGTCAATGTGGATTTCATCAACATTTGAGAAGGGGGCGTCCATTACAAGCGGATACACTTGTCCCAGTTGCATTTCTTGATCATCCAGGATTTTATCCTTTGCCATAGAGACAAGGCTTGCAATAAATGCAAAACTCTTAACTGCTTTAAGACCGTCAGATTCCTCTGTCCTAATATCACTGTAACGAACCCGGTATTTATCGTCAATAATGATGGATCGTTCTCCATGATACATGCGAGAGAAATTGTCATTTACTCGCTGCTGTAACTGGGAACGAACAGTGCTTTCTTTTTCCTGGTACGTTCTGTTTAGCCACTCATAGACAGCCTCAGAATATGCAATCATTCGATATATCCGCTCATTCTTCTTGCTGTTTTTGGCGTACTTAGATATGGTATCTTCGCAATTTCTAATGTTTTCGTTGCAACGTCCGATGCTCTGCGTTGCCTGATCATAATCACTCTTTGCCTCTATGTAGTGCGCATGAGCATCCTTTCGCTTCGCTTCAATAGCTCTGGCGTCGGTATCATCAATAATGATCCCTGCCTGCTTATCATAATCATCCTGAAGCAATCCTAAAGTTCGTTGGATAGAACGAATTTCTTTATATCTACTCTCCAAAGTGGTTAAAAAGCTCTCGCTTCCTGCCATGTAGCCTTCTGTTTTGTTCCTGTAATTCATTACTACAGCGCCAATATGTTCCGGAGGAAGCTTCCTTCTTTCTTCCATCACGCGTTGATAGGGGAGTGTATTTGGATCCAAGTGAGTCCCGCAAATGCAATAGCCTCGATTTAGCAAATAATCAATTGAATCCTGATCCATTCCCGGAACACACTCTGTACTAGCTTTTACAGATTCAAGAATATCCATTGTTTTCTTAAGAGCTGGCATGCCAAAAAAAACAAAGGGGCGAGTGTTAAACGCGTCCACCATTGCCTTCACTGCATTTTCCAAGCGTTGCTTCTCAGAAGCAAGAGTTCTTTCAAGACGGTCCCGTTCAGCCTTTGCTTTTTTGACCTGCTCAACATCGCTTTTTGCTAACTCAGCGTTATATTCTTTTTCTTTATCATTCCAGTACTGCATTTGCTGATCGGCGTTTGCTTTATCTTGTTCATACTGAGTCAATTGAATTTTATATGTTTCAATGGCATCTTTGGCTCGCTGTGCATTAGCATCGCCAGATGTATCGATGCTTCCCTGAAAACTCTTTAATACTTTTCCAAGGTGGTCTCTTGCGTTTTCCAAAACATCAAGTCTCATTAGGCCACGTACAGCTTTTGACAAATCAGTTCTATTGGCGATGCTTGAAATTCTCTCGCCGCCAAAGAAGAAATAATCGGACAAATCCCTAGGCAGTACGCGATCCATAGATTCTGTGATATTAGATCTGTCAATTGGCGTCTTTGTTTGTCCATCGCTCTGCAGATACTCTAGAGTAAGTTTTTCCTCAGGCTTCTTGTTTAAAGAAACTTCAACAGTACCATCGCTTATAACCTTACGTTCACTACATACATATTTAAACAAACGGCGGAGAGTATATTCTTTGTTATCATGAGTAAAATTAACAGAAACCCATGTATCCTGAACATCCCCTACATTCATGTTTGCCCTAACTTCGCTGTTAAGCAAAACAGGATCTTCGAATCCATTTTTTCCATACAAACACCATTCAAATGCACGGACTATGGTTGTTTTACCTGAAGTGTTGATACCAATTAGAACAGTGACATTTTTTTCTGGATCAGTTGAGAAATCGACAGATTGATGGCCAATATACTGACGAAAATTGTACATTTCCAGTCTATTAATAATCATCGCTTGTCCACCTCCGCAATGATAAGTTTCTTGATCTTCTCTTCCATGGCCGGATTAGACTCTTTTTTTACAATGTTGTCTGTTTCTAGTTGGAGGATTCTTAACTTAATGGTGTTTAGCTTCTTTTCATCAAGTTCCGAATTCGTCTGCATCAAAATTGTCACCCCCATCATCGGTTATGTTGTAAACAAATTCAATGTCGTTAATAAGTTCGTCCGCATCTCTTGAGTTTAGAGCGATACGACCAAACTCTTGGATTCTGTTAAGTTCTCTTTTTGCCAAAGCGCGCCCACACATATAGTCGCTGCTGAAAGGATCAACTTCATCAAGCGGTTTTATTAATGTGACAAAATCATATATAACCGCATAAGGCTTATTAGGCGCAAGTCTTAATACACGACCTCGTCTTTGAATGTATTCTTTAGGGTTAGTTGTGCTAGCCAATATAAACGCGGTCTTAATACTCGGAATATTTACACCTTCATCCAAGCACTTAATTGCTACTATTGCTTGATATGGGTCTGCATCAGCAAATCGTCGCTTTATTACTTCTCTCTCGGCAGCAGATTCGTTGGAGGTAAAATGAGTAACCTTCATTTTCAACTCATTACCTAACAACTTGGATACAGCAACAATTTGACGTTCGCCTTCTTCATCGGAATCAGAGGTATCTTGACTATAGTCGGAGATTTTTGTCGCTCCACAATAAACCAACATATGTGTGTCATTCTGATATGGTTTAATTGTTTGCTTTAGTGCATCAATTTTCTGTTTGGCTCCAGCGATAATTCGAGATCTGGCGAGCAATAACATCTTGCCTCGTTCGGTTACCTTCAGCTCTCTTGATTTTGTAATATGGCATTCCTTGGAAATCTTGTAAGACAGATCTTTGTATCGTTCTAGTTCATCATCTTCTAGATAAACAACGACTGGATAATAATAGTACGGTGTGAGTTTTCCTTCTCTAATGGCCCGCTCCAGCCCATATTCAATGCATTTTTTCCCAAAATAGTCAATTAATATGCGAGTTCCCTGAGGGTCCCCATGTCTTTCCAAAGTTGCTGATAACGCCAACCTAAATGTGAATTTTGGATTGAGTTTTAAACTAAGATTGAGAGAACCAAAGTTGTGGGCCTCATCTACAATCAATAATGTATCTTTACCAAGTCTATCTAACAACTTTTGTACGAAAGCGGAAGAATAGGTTGCATTAGTTGTCACAAAGCAGAACGTATCAATTATTCCCAGTTCAAAATCTAAAACGTCATTTCCGAGTCGTTGCTTCCAATCCTTTTGAGGAGATGCCGAATAGCCAATTGTCGGGCGCATATTAAACTTAACTATATCTTCTACCCACTGATCAACAAGATGCTGATAAGGAGCCACAATTATCACTGCTAAGCGTTTGTTAAGTTCGAACGCTTTTACCACAGCTCCAAGGCCAGTATACGTTTTGCCAGTGCCTGTTGCCATATCAAAAATTCCGCGCATTCCATTTTTAATCCAAGCGGAGATGGCGTCATTCTGGTACTCATGTAACGAGACTCCTTTAGGTATAGCGGGTGCGCCCGCAACTACTGGGCTTAATTCATATGCATCTTCTGCTTCAAAATGGTCATTTCCGTGATCTGAAAGGCGATATTTTTCGTATGGAACCAGCTTGTCCCTTACCACTTTGGGAAACTCTAATACTGTGATGTTTTCCTCACGACTAGCCCAAAGAGAATCAAAGTCATTCTCTAAGTCACGAACTCTTTGCTTATCTTCTTGAACAAGAGAATTAAAGACTACTATGGATTCATAATTGTTATGAAAGGCATTGATGGTTTCATTCATGGACCCCGTAAATGCGATTAAGTTTCCGTTCCTATCATAAATCACACCTATTTTTTCGTGATACATTCCTGTTGCTTTATGCGGGGGCGTAAATGCAACTTTTATTTCCAAGACACCATTTGCAATTAATTGCGATAACCAGCCTAAGCGTTCCTTGTCAGAATCACTTTGAGGTTCTTTTATTTCTCGCACAAGAGCATTTTCTATAATTGCGCGGGCTTCGTAACCCTTTTGGATTGCTTCAATATCTTCCTCAGAGAGCAGCGGAGAGACAATAAATCGAATCTTCCCTCCGTTTTTAACTAACCCCGCAATGCCTTTTGACAATTCGATAAGGGCAGTAGATGAGAAAAAGCCTACCGCGCGCTTATACAAGACGGACTCTTTCAAAACGGGAAGATAAAACTCTTGTACAATATCATTTTTGTTAGTTTTGTATCCTCGCAAGATGGTCAGATGTTCATAGCCCATTTTTAAATCCTCTCAAGGTATAACCTGGAAATCAAATTTGTTCAATTCTAATTGTGATCGGCTCAAATCATCCGCTTTTATCTGTATACAAACTCCGCAATATGCCTTGTCTTGAACAGGAGTGGGCACAATCTCAACGATAATATCCTTGGATTGTAAAATTTCCTCAGCTTCAAAAACATCGCTTGTTCTATAAAAAACCAAATTCACCAATTTATTTCATCTCCCGAAGAACATCTACGAAATAGTCTACTTCCTGCTCGGTATTCATATAGTTGAGGCTTACGCGAATGGCTCCTGTTTTAACTGTTCCCAACGTTTCATGTGCTAAAATTGCACAATGGATTCCGCCGCGCACGCAAATTCCATTCTTGTCCAAATATGAAACCACATCACTCGAAGAGATACCCTTCACGTTGAAACAAACTGTAGAAACTCTTCTTTTAGTGGGCTTATACAGATCCACATGAGGTAATGAAGATAGTCCACTAATGATTCTTTGGGTCAACAGTTGTTCCTTTTGAGATATTTTCTCTAAATTTTCTTCCAAAAACTCAATCGATGTTTTCAAAGACCAGATGGCGGGCATATTAAGAGTGCCCGACTCATAAGCCTCCGGATAGATTTCTGGATTGGTGTAATGCTCGCCATGTATGCCGGTTCCGCCTTGAATTAAAGGTGGAAATGTTAATGGGGCCTTCGAACATAAACCACCAACTCCGGGCAAAGCATATAAGTCTTTGTGTCCAGTGAATGCAAGGTAATCAATATTATCTCGCTCCATATGAGCCAACCCTTTTCCTCCACCTTGTGAAGCATCGACAAATACCGTCAGATTTCTTTTTTTGCACTCATCGCCAAATGCTGCAGAATAAACAAGCTGTCCCGTCAAGTTACTTGCTAATGTAATTGCTACCAATCTAGTACTAGGAGTAATATATTTTTCCAATTCGGATTCGGGGAATTCTAGCACTTGTTCAGGGAGAACGGTATATGTAATGAGCCCGTTCTCATATAAAGAATGAATAGGGCGTAGAACAGCATTGTGTTCATAACAACTAATAAGAACATGATCGCCCTTTTTCAAAAATCCTTTAATAAACAGGTTGATCGCTTCAGTAGAGTTTTTTGTAAAAACGACATTCGTCTTGCTTGGGTTACCAAAGAAAGCGTTAACTTTTTTTCTGCTTTGATATAGCATCCTCGAAGCCTGGACACCCAAGCTATAACTGCCTCTGCCAGGGCTAGTACCTATTTCGCGCACATAGTGCATAAATGCGTCATACACTACATCCGGTTTGTATTTCGATGTTGCAGCATTATCAAAATAAATCATGTTTCCACCTCAGGAATCCTCGTTGTCAGGTGCAACATTCTTTTTTCCAGCAAGTACTTGACATGTGATGCATCCATTATAAAATTTCGCGATACACTTTGAACACTCTGACAGATTCTGTTTGCATTTTGTTTCGTCAATTGAATAGCGAGAATCGCCCATGGTGTTGATTGCACCAAATGGGCAAACGGAATCACAGGCAGAGCAGCGGATACAGTATTGATATTTGCGAAGCTGACATTTGAGACGATTTACGAGTAACGAAATATCGGTTCCCTTTGTCGGCAGGGCTTTGAGCACAGGCGTTCCCCATGTGATAACAAAATCACACACCTTACGCTTTGGTAAAACAACATTACCTTTTGAATCACGGATCTCTTTTTCTGTTGCTGTTATATAAGTTGCATCTTCCTTATCAAAAATTTCCAACTGTCCAAATGGCTTTAAAAATTCTATTACATCTCGATTGATTTTTTTCTTAATGATGATATTTCTTGCCCGATCCGAAAGATTGCATGCTGTATCCGCTATTGTTACATTTCGCGTCTGTAAGCCACTAGCACCCTTTCTGGTCTTCCAGCGGCCATTTTCGACGTAATCCTCTATGTCATCCTTTCCGGTCTTTACTGCGAAATCAAACAGAGTAGCTTTCCATTTGGCGGCTAGTTCAGGGAAGTAGATGTCCGTTAGCATCATTGACCAATCAGAATTGTTTGGACAACACCAACAACCAACTCTTTTGTATCCCCACCGGTATGCATCGTTGAATCGAACTCCACGATAGAGGATGTATAACCACACATCGCAATCCGACCACTCAATAATTGGCATCGCATTAATCTGAGATCCAATTTTGGAGTGATCCTGTGTTCTTTCATAGTTTTGGCGCTCTCTGGATTCGCTATGTCTTATCCCTAAAAAAGTAAGGCTATTACCGTTCAAGTTTTGGTACTCGGAATTCAAGTTGCTAGTTTTAAATATTGTGCAGCACCATCTTTCAAACTTACTAGGTGGGCCAAAGACATTGCACAACTTAAAAAAGTCATTTTCTGTTTCACTTGGGATCATCGGGGTGAATGGATTTTCTTCTCTAAAATATCTTTCCACATAAACATGTGTGGAAGGAAACTCCAGCGTTGTATCGCCGAAATAATGGATAATAGATTCATCCTGTAATGCGTCCCTTACAAGGCGGCTTACAGCAGTAGAATCTTTACCTCCAGAAAAAGATACGGTCGGCATATACTGTACGGCTGTCTGTGCCTTGAGCTTTTTTACAAGATTTACAACGTATTCCTCAGCTTCAAAAACCAGCTCCTTGATATATTGCTTATTGGCTGTAACAAATGTATCTGTTTGTGGAAATATGTCATCAACTGCAATGTCTGCGCGCAGCTCTCCGGCAATCTTCAAATGCTCTTTACTCTTATAAAAACCAATATAAGGAAGACGCATACGTTCTCCGTCAACAAGATAGCAGCTACTGCCAAGATACCATACATCAGATTGCGTCAAATCCTTTCCCAAAATATAAGAGAGGAGTTTGCGTTCTTGTAAAAAGACCGGATTACACACGCCAGTTGTAGATAACGATTTACAATCAGATCCACAAAGCGGGCATATTCTATTTTTAATAATTGGCACCTTACAATGCGGACACCAGTAAATCGTATTCACCATTTTATTCTTTTCCTTCCATTAGATCGTTTAAGAGAGAGAGGAGAATTTGCACCTTATCATCGTAAGAAATAGAAAGTCCAAAGTTTCCCAGGGTTGCATTGAGTTTGTTCTTCACAGTAATCCCCAAATCAGAAAGGACACCGTCATCAAATATAACTTCTCGTTTCTCACCAGATGCGGTTGTGAGTGTCATCTTTGTTTCGCCCTCATTCAGAGTATCGCTCACAGTATAGGCATCTATCTTCTGCTTGATCTCTATTAAACGTTCTTTGAACTCATCAACATGGCTGTCTCCCCAATAGGACAATTCGATTCCTGTTAGTGACTTTGATAACTTCGCCACGATTTTTTCATCTGGAGTAGTAGCATTAATGCCACTAACATATTCCAGGAAAGCGTTCGTATAGTAATCAAACGATTTTTGTCGCTTTAAGCTCCAATCATTTTTATAGGCAGCGCTCAATGCAACGCTCAATGAAGTACCCAAAGATGCCCCAGTCATTTGAAGAATAGTATTTTTAATGTCTGCCTGGATATAACCTAAAGCTTCTTCCAATTCTTTCTTGCTGCTCTTAACTGCAACAACTGTAGAATCGTAATCGCCCGTCAGCCCCTTTAGCTTAGCAAAGAAAAAAGTCGAATAGCTTGCATAGCTACGTTCCATCAATTGACGATATTTTTTTGTTTGATCCGAGGTATATCTTTGTGTCGTTCTAGCAAACTTTGAAACAGATTTATAGTGGCTTAACATTGCATCATATATCGCTTTTAACCTGTTTTTAGAAAGCATTGAAGGATCAATAAAGGAACGAAAGGCACATTCTAACTGATCCATATATTCTAACTGTTCTTTTGTCCAGTTAGCGACAGTAAATGTGAAATCATGCGGTCTACGTACTATCTCTTCAAACAGCTCCGCCGTCAGCTCTTGTTCTGAACCATGACTAGAAATAATCAAAGACTTCTTATAAGGAATAAGAATGCTTGCCAGCAACAATGAAAGATATCCATCCCTTAAGCCAAAAGGAGACTGCTTTAGAGTAGAATACACTTCTTCGAATTCGATGGTGCCCCTTTTAGCTCGATCAATAATCTCATTCAGATATTGTTTAATGGCATCCTGTGGCCTTCTGCCATCTTCCATTTCATTAATACTGCAGTTGTCTGCAGTTGCAATAAAGCCATTCTTTGCCAAAACAGAACGAACGGCAATATAGTCAGGGGACAGAAATTGCAACCCAAAGTATTGAGCAGGATCCTCGCCATTAATGATTGCCCTAATGGCATTTTTCTTTGCACTAGCGATACTTCCGGAGATAGTATTTTTGTTTATTAGCTCATTGTTTACAAGCAAGGCATTAGGAAATGTTCTATACATAACCTCGCTGGCAAGGATAGATACTTGTTCCATAGAAGATACATTTTCCCGCAGTTCACCTTCGCTTATAACAAATCCATCTAAATTACAGAAGTGTTTCCAGTCATCAATAATAGCAAAAATCGTTGCAGAGATTTCCTTTAAGTTGTACTGAAGCTCTTTTTCAAAAGCTGGATCTTTTTCATTATATTTGCTTTTTTGACTTTCTAAATACTTCGCTGCGATGTATTTCTTTACTGCACTTATAAGTAGAGAACAGTCATTGTTCACCCATATTACTGCTTGTTGATGATTTCGTGATAAATCCAACACACTTTCCGGGGTGACGTCCGAATTACCCATAAGCATAATAAGTATTCCGTCATAAGAAGCCCCTAATTTGTTCCCTAATGTGCGTTTTGCTAAATCATTAATTGTGGCAAATACCGGTACAAATACACGAGAAATTTTATAGTCCCTATTGTATCTATACGGATACAAAACAAAATCGACGAAATAATCATTTAATGCTTTGATTACAGAATCTTCTCCGATGCGGAAACTTTCCTCCGCAATCATCGCCTCTACATCATAGATGCTAGCATCAAAAAAGTCATACCGATCATAAGTGCCGGAATACTTAATAATTTTCTTATCGCACAAGCCTTCTAACGCATTACTCAATACATCTCTTGGGCAATCAATTGTGCTAAGAATTGTGCGCTTATTGGCAGATAGTGCACCAGTATCGTTAATGATTCCAATAGTTGCAATAACTTTCAAAATCATTACTTCTGGCGAGTCATCGCATTCATCACAGTGATTTTTTGCTAATGCGGTCTGCAAATTCTTATACCATGCATAGCTATCGTCACTTTGTACAGACTTAATACTCGGTTCAAAATAATCGTAAATATCGTTAATTCCTACGAAGTGAAATTCGTCTAATTCATGCTTTTGCAAAAAGCGATACAAACTATGCTCGTCTTTGCCGGCAAGAAACGTGAAAAAAGTCCGGTCATTCTGAGCCACTTTTTTCGACAACCGGTCTAAAGCAAACAAAGAAATCGGATGAAGAGGAAATGCACCTTCAAAAGGGTTATCAGCAGTAGCGATATTTATGAGAAATCCTTTGAAGTCCATCGCCTCAGAATACATACGATTCAATTGATTTTCATACCGTGCGCAAAACGCTTCCCAAACAGTAGGCACTTTGATCAGCACACTCTTTACAAGTGAAAGGCACTGGTCTTGTTTGCTATTAATAGAATCAGCCTTATATCTCCCCTCGACTTTTTTCCATTCAGACGCAATAGCCTTTCCATAATGCTGGGTGTACTGGCTGATTTCTTTATGTGAAACCAATAAAATGTGGTTATTGCCAGCGCAATGATCGCAAAATTCGGCTAAATCCTGAACAGATTTGACTTTAATGTGCTTCAGGTTATCTTCCATATATCTGCCGAACTCATCAAAAATAAATAGTATGCCACTGTATTCATTTGCAATGGCAGCATTTGCCTGGTTAAGCGTGTCTGCCATATTTGTCACTTCATAAATGTATTTGACGCCAAAAGTCATTGTGGAAAAAATGCGTTCAAACTCTTGTTCTGAATGAGGATCGAAATTTTCCAGATTTCTTTCTAAACTATCTAGATTTATTCCCACATCAGCGCATACGTCACTCAAACGAGACGCCGAATCAGGGTTTGCTTTCCACTGCTCGATTAATGAAGCTGCTTGATCATAAAAAGTTTTGTACTGAATGCGAATATTTAGTGCATCTAATTTCTTTTTCAGTGAGAAATAGATACATCTGTCAAAATCCTCGAAGTCAAAAACAATCGGGACCACCAGTAAAGGCTTGCGAGAATCATCATGAATAAATGAATCAATATCATTCGCTAGGGAACTATCCAAGTTACGAATGCGCTCAATAAACGTATGATATGCCACACCGTCCACATGGCTTTTTCCGATTATCTGACTTAAAACAGTAAGCAGATGTGACTTTCCCGTTCCATACGACCCATATAAAATTCTGGCGTGGTTATATGACTTTGTTCGGACCAAATCAGTAAAATAGTCTTTCAACAGTTTGATTGTGGTATCATTTGGAATAAAACGAAGTAGCTTAGTATCGTTCTCAATATCAAACTGAATATTGACGGAATAAGTATATTCGCCTTCCTGTCGGATCAAATCACAATAAGACATCAATATTTTACCTTCCAATCGTATGGTAATGGGCTTCTAATATTTCGGTGGCCGAATGATCATGTACTTCTATATATCGGTTGCCGAAATTATTCACCAGACGGATATAGTTCTTGTTATCAAGCTGCTGCAGTAGCTCAAGGAGAGTCGAATAACTTAAATTCATATATTTTCCAGCCTGATTATCCCCCTCTAGCAACAGATCAATTCCTATCTGGCGATTTTCAGTTAAGTGTTCTTGGTTATCAAGTAAGATGCACGCAAAGAAAATATCCAGCGGAATATCTTTTGCATGAGTTCTCCTTCTTTCAAAACGTCCGCTTCCTTTATACTCAATCAATTTCAGAGGAGCAAAAAAGGGAATAGTGTCTTCATCAATAATCTTACTTATCGAAAAAGCCTGATCACTAACATATGTGTTCTTAAAGCAATCGAATTCTTTTTCAATCATTTTTTTTGCATATGCTCCACCTTCACGTTGGATGAAAGCATAAAGTGCGGTTGAAAAATCTTCTTTGGTAAAAGAAGGGGCATCATAGATATTAAAAGCCCAGTTCCACGCAGTTGCATTATCAGCGTCTCGTGAAAGGTTTCTATGAAACAACCATAACGTTCCAATATCAGTGCAATAGGGATCATATTCGTGAACATACTTGGCTACCTCTGTCAATGTATGCATAATTCCAATTTGATCTTTTCCTTCCACAGCTATACCCATTACACATGCCCAATACCGCATCGCCTTAATCATAACGCGACCTACACCGATTGAATCCACGGCCAGCAGCTCATTGTTCGGCGAAAAAATATGCGGATTGCTTATAATGGCATCCATTATTTTAGTCGGCCAGCCATTTCTGATATAAAATGAACCATGCTTATTTAATGTCATTTTTAAATTTCCTTTCGGACAATAGCATCTTTAATATACTTACCTGTTTTAAGACGTGCATCTCGAGGCTTTTCAGCATCTTCTGGAATCGCCCAATATGACCCAATCTTCATTGCGCCTGGAATCCTTCCTCCAGAACAAAGATCGTTGATCCATCGCGCAGAAACGTTCCACTTTTTAGATGTTTGTCGAATTGATAAATAGCCCATGTATTTCTCCGTTCTTATCCGAGAAGATCATATACTTCAACAAATTGATTGTACTCTAAACCTCGCGGAAAATCAATTGTTTGTCGCCTCCTGTTGCGTAATATTTTGAGCACCTCACTAATTCGCAAGCAATGTTTCCTTGCCAAGCCCGTCGAAAACACCGTTATCCCCACAGGAGACAACTTGCTTGTTGGGACATTCCCAAGCCCATATGGATTATCACTTCGTGATGGCTGCGCGTTTCTCCAAAACCCTAAAAAACAAAGTCCGGGTAGCAGCACAACAGCTGTTACCCGGACCTTTCGCCCCCCCTGGCTTAATGACTTGGTTCTTCCTTCCGACGATTCTGTTCTTTTTCTTGGCACTCTGCATCCTACAGGGAAGCGATGTTTAGCTAAGCAATCAGCAGTTCCTGCGCCTCGTTTTTTGTCTAGCGGTATTCTATATAGGTCCATTTCTTTGTATTTAAGGATTTCAGCGTACTCTATACTGAGTTCTTTCACCTTTGGCAACTTCTTTATGCCAGCTCGCAATTATCATAAGATTGCTGTATCATCTGGAACAATCTCCATAATATCCTCAATTCGGCAGTCCAAAGCCGTACAGATTTTTTGGAGGATCTCTGTAGTAACATGGCCATTCCGGCCCATCTTGGTAATAAGTGCGGGACCGATTCCCGCCTGAGCACATAGGTTCTTCTTCATGTCCTTGTCAATGAGTAATTTCCAGAGTTTTTTATAACTGACGGCCATAAGGAGGTTCCCCATATCGATAAACAAAAAGGCTCTGCCAGACGGCAGAGCCTTTGACTTATGCGGTCATGCCGCCAAGGTCTATTCCAACACCTGACAGCGTTGTGTATAATGATAGCATGTTTGGCAGAAATACGCAAGGAAATCATGCGTTCGCACGATTTTTAGTTTCTTTGCAGCAGAGTTTTATGCGTCTTCCGCAGCTTATATCTGTTGTATCCGTAATCTCTTTACGGTACAATGAAGAGAATAATCTGGATTTCAAAGGATAGTAGGTGTAGAAAGAAAGTGGATGAACCTATATGCAAACCTTGGAAATAGGCCACAAAAGTATATCTATTTTTCTAAATACCAAACCAGATGCGCCTATCATCTACCTCAACACCTTCTCTGACGAGGAGCGGAAGGTATACGAGGCCGCACAGGCTGCCGGCTGCCCGCCGTTCACTTTGGTGGCCATCAGCGGTCTGGACTGGAACCATGACATGGTACCCTGGGACAGTCCGCCCGCCTTCAAAAACGCCGAGCCCTGTACCGGCGGCGCGGACGACTACCTGCGGCTCCTGACCGAGGAGATCATCCCAACAGCAGAGAAAGAGATTGGCGGAGTCCCATGCTGGCGTGGGATCGCCGGGTACTCCCTGGCCGGGCTGTTCGCCTTGTACGCCATCTACTGGACGGATCTGTTTTCCCGGGTGGGCAGCATGTCCGGCTCCCTCTGGTTTCCCGGCATGAAGGAGTACATCCTTTCCCACGAGCCCAAGCGCCAGCCAGACTGCATCTACTTCTCCCTGGGAAACAAAGAGAGCAAGACCCGGAACCCGATCCTGCGGAATGTCCGGCAGAGTACGGAGGAGATCCAGGCGTTCTATCAGGCCAAGGGGATCGACACGGTGTTTCAGTTGAACCCTGGCAACCACTACGACCACGCGGCGGAGCGCACCGTCGCCGGCATCGCATGGCTGCTGAGCCGATAGGCCTTGCCAAATAGGCGGCTCCTCGGTACAATGGCAGCAGGAAGGGAGGCAACCACGATGGCGACCATTCGATGCCCGCACTGCGGCAGTCCTGTGATGATTCGAGGCAGCCGGTGGGAGTGCGGCTATTGCGGCGATTTTGGCAGCATCTCCTCGCTCCATCCCTCGGAAAAGGCCAAACTGATGCAGGCGGCCACACCCACTATCCAGGTCACCGTCACGGTGACGGATTCCTCTGAGGAAGAGCCGCCCCGCCGGTTTTCCCGGGCTGAATTGGAGGACATGGTGCGCCGGTGGGACTTTGATGAAAACGAGTGGGCCTGTCGGGATCTGCTCATTGCCGCCTTTCCCCAGGCGGCCAGCCACTGGTCCGAGGCAGAACTGGCGGAGATGCACACCATGGACCTCCTGGTGGAGACTGCACGGCGTGACCCCCAGACCACCCTCGAGATGGCGAAACTGCTGCTCAACACGGCGGAGGAACACCTCCAGAGCGAGGAGGCGGCCAATCAGCTGCTGGGCTGGGATCTGTATGACTTGCTATCCAGCGACGATATGCTGCCGCTGTTGGTGGAGGAACTGAAGTGGGATGACCGCCTGGCCCGCCAGTTGTTCCAGAGCGCCTATGTGGACCGGCCTCAGGAGGCGATCCTGAATGCCTGCGGCCGCCTGGGCGAAAGGGAACTACAGCGGAAGTTGCTGGAACTCCTGGACTGCAACCCTATCCCCCACGACGATATCGAGTTGGAGACGGATGGGGAATAGCCGTGGCGGTTCCGCCAGCCCGTATTCTTTGTATAGGCGTGTTAAAAATTGATACGCCTGACTTGAAAAAATATCTTGCTTCTCGGCCTCTGCAGAGGTACAATACCCCAAACCTGAATATGAAAAAGAGCCCTTCTGGACAGACGGCGGCAGCGGATACCGCACCTGGTCAAGAAGGGCTCTTTGACCATATGTTTGACCACAGACAGAGCCGGAGCACTCGGAAACAGTGGAATTAAGAGCGACAAAGAGTGAGCGAAATGTAGCGGAAATGGTTAAAAACCATTATAAAGTATCAGAAAAAATTTAGTTCAACCGTTTGGGAGCAAGATGCTGGAAGTCCGAGTCTATCCACTTATTTCCTTTTTATCTTCTTTTTACCAAGTTTTTTGGGGTTGAAATATTATTCTATTTCACATCATACGGCTTGCTGTTGTTAGTCCGCCCGAGGATATAATCGGTAGACACCTTATAGTAATCCGCCAATTTCAGAAGATGAATCACCGGAATTGTCTGAAACCCACGCTCGTAGCGGGAATACACTGTCTGGCTAATCCCTAAAATTTCCGCTACATCCTCCTGCCGCAGGTCCCGGTCCTCCCGCAAATCTCTCAAGCGTTGAAATAACATACCGCCCACCGCCTTTAGTACTGATTGATACTATTGACGATACCGCAGATTTTTATTACAATGTTGATCGTAGAACTTATAAGTACTAAGGAGGTGGCTGCATGGAACTGTATCAGGAGATTCTTTGCCATGTATTTGCAAACGAAAAAATTCAGGTTTCCTTCCCGGAACTCATCCATACGGATGTGACAAAGATTGTGGAGCTGGAGTGCTACAAAGCCCTGGCTAAAGTGAAAGCTATCATTGAGAATGACGCATTGGCAGACAGCTCCAGCTCTGTTATCAGAGAGGTTTCCCGTTCTAAGAGATGATTTAGCGGCACACCGTTTGTATAAATGCTTGCACATGTGGGGATCCTCTGTTATACTGATACTAATTGATATCATGTTATATCAGAGGTGAACACAATGGATGCCAGCTTGTTTACCAAGATGCTCTCCGACAAAAGCATCATCGACCTGAAAAAACTTGGCTACAAATACCCTCAGGCTGATCTGAAAGAATTTGTGGCACTGCTTGGCAGCGGCCTATATAAACCCCTGCTGCTGAAGGATTTCAATGGTAAGAATCTGGTCTATTTGGATTCTGTTGCCCAAGTGCAGCTGTCAGCGGCCAAGGTACTGTTGACACCCCAGAGCAGCAGCCAGATCTATGGCAGGAAAGCTATGGAGGACGAAATTCTCTCCACCTTCTCTATCGAGCAGATCGACACCTCTCGGGACAGCGTCCGCAAGATTTTGTCTGGCTACGCCCCCACCAGCGAGAGTGAGAATCGTATTTACGGCATGAAGAAAGGCCTGGAGTTTATCAGTGCTCCTCAGCACACAATCAGCGAGGAGAACATCCACCAGCTCTATGAACTCACCATTGGGGCCTTTTTACCACAGGAGGATCAGCTCCTGCCCGGCCATAAATACCGCCATGACAGCGTGTATATTGTGGGTGACAAAGTGGAGCACACCGGCCTCCCCTGGCAGATGCTGCCGGAGTATATGGACGGGCTGGTCGAGTTTATCCACCAGGAATCCGCCATGAACGATCTGCTGAAAGCGGCGCTCATCCACTTCTACATTGCCTACCTGCATCCCTGGTTTGACGGTAACGGCAGAATGGCGCGATTGATACACCTGTGGTATCTGGTACAGCAGCGGTATTCCGCTGCTCTGTTTGTGCCACTCTCTGAATATGTGGAAAAGAGCCGCCGGGGTTACTACAACGCCTACACATTGACAGAGCAGAATGCGCAGATCAGCGGTGTCATGGATGTGACACCCTTCCTGGTTTATTTCATCGAGAATGTGTACCACAAGCTGGTATCAGCTTTGCCGGATCCCAACACCACAGAAACATTCCAGAATGCTTTGGCCCGGGGCGATGTCACAGAAAAGGAACAGGCCCTGTGGCAATTTGTCCTCACCGCTTATGGGGAGAGTCAGTTCTCCACCAAACAGCTGGAAAAAGACTTTGGCAATGCGGCCTATGCAACCATCCGTGGATTTGTACTCAAGTTTGAGAAACTTGGGTTGCTTCGGTCTGCAAAATACGGCAATCGTATGAAGTATCAAATTGCAAAATCAGTCTAAGAAGCGTCATTCGAAACCGCAGCTTCTGAAAGGTGCTATTTTTGACTATGTGGGGAACATCGTAGGGATCAAGTGGCTGACAAGGTGGCAAAGACTGGCTGGCACATCACGATGACCGGAAGTTAAGAACGGTAAGTTTATGAATAAGCGGCGACTTGGAGTACCAAGTCGCCGCTCTTGTATCAGTTATTCAATCTGTATGTGCAAATGTTGTTCCCAGACAAATATCAAATCCAAGTGCCTGATACATTTTTTCATCACACGGAGCACAGCACACGGTTAGGCTTGCTATGCCATTTTGCTTGCACCAGGTTTGTGCCGCTTGCGCTAATTTCCGCGCAATCCCCTTGCCTCGAAAAACAGGTTCAATATAGAAATCTTCATAGACACCCGTATTCGAGCAAGAGAACGTGGAATAGCATGGAGCGACGCTGCACATGCCAACAGCACGATAGCCACGTTTGGCGATAAAGAAGGTAATCTTCCCTTCTTTGACAGCTTGCTGAAGCTGCTTCTGATGTTTTTTTGTCAGGGCTTCTTCTCCGATTTCTTTTTTGAAACCATTTTCCAATTTTAAAAGCTGCCAATCTGTTGGGTCATTCAAAATTTCCACGGTGAAAGGCAGTTC
>ERZ779885.815-NODE-815-length-33753-cov-5.330257_pt1 | contig 33753 bp, 20 predicted proteins | sample MGYA00511554_ERZ779885 | MGnify/ENA primary metagenome ERZ779885 (study PRJEB29588, sample SAMEA2160998) | human gut metagenome | biome: human gut; feature: human-associated habitat; material: faeces | place: Denmark | collected 2008/2010 ... | reverse complement strand
ACAGCGAATATTTGTGCTTCACACCAATCTGACGTGCCACATATTCGCAACGGAACCCCTTGTTGGACGGCAGCCACGTGGCCGCATCGCCATCGGACTTCTTCTGGTTGGCACGCCCCTGCACGGCCAGCAGATTGTACGGATCGTTCGCCAATGCGGTGCGGCGCTCCTCGCTGAGCTTCTGCGCGCCCTTCTGCCACGCATCGCTCAACGCCACCACATGGTCGATCTGCACCGCGGTGGAAGTCTTCTTGCCCTTCTTGAACTTGATGTCCTTGCCAGTGTATGGATCATGCAGTTTTCCGGACTTCACCACGCAATTGTGCGTACGCCACTTGTGCCTCACGCCGGTCAGATCGCGGTTGAGGATATCATTGCGGGTGTCGCAGCCGTTGTGGTCCACGTCGGCCCACGCCTTGCCGAATTGAGTGCGCTTGTACCCGGTTTTCGGCGCGCGGCCCTTGACCTCCAACGAATCCAACACCTCCGTGGCGGACGTGCCGGCCCCGGTGCCATCCGTCGGCTCGTCCGCATACGCCGAACCGACCGGCAGTCCGATGGCCAGACTTGCAGCCAGCAATCCGGACAAAACAACCATCATCGAACCATGGCGACGCATGATACGCTCCTCACCCTAAAACCCCTCAAGTAGTACAAGAATATCCCCGGAACGAATTCGAATCGCTTATTTACGGCAGATTTTTCGGCATGCCGAAACCAGTATTTCGCATCCGTCAAGACGTATGGCAAGAATCGGCCGTATGACCAACAGCATCACAGCAATCAAACCGGAACGTCTCGCACAATACGCCAAAGACTTCAACGCCGACCGGGCCAACCTTGTGGCCGCCAACGCCGCGGTGTCCTCGGGCGTGCTCGAAGCCGCCACCGACTACAAAGGCCAGCGCGCGCTGCCACGCGACTTCTCCATCGAACTGAAACAGGGGTCCATCACCAACCAGCGCCGATCCGGCCGCTGCTGGATGTTCGCATCCCTCAACACCCTGCGTTACGAGCTCATGCACCAGTGGGGACTCGACGATTTCGAATTCTCCGAAACCTACCTGTTCTTCTGGGATGCGATGGAAAAATCCAACACGTATCTCGAAAACGTGTTCGCCACGCTCGACGAGCCGACCGACAGCCGCCTGTTCCAGGAGATCAACTACGGGCCGGCCGATGACGGCGGTTGGTGGCAGATGTTCGCCGCCCTTGTAGACAAGTATGGTCTCGTGCCGAAGAGCGCCTACCCGGAATCCGCCAATTCCAAGGACTCCGACGCGTTCAAACAATACCTCAACAGCAGGCTGCGCCAGTTCGCCGCCGACCTGCGCGAACGTTACGCAGCCGGCGCCACGGTCGATGAACTGCGCGCGGTCAAGGACGACGACATGTCCACCGTGTACCGCATGTGCGCCATCTCGTTGGGCGAGCCGCCGGAGAAGTTCGACTTCCTGGCCCGCGTGAGCGACGATGACAAGAAGGACGATAAGAAAAGCGGCGAAGACGAGGCCGACAAGCCGAAAACCGGCAAGGACGAGCGCAGACAGATCCGCGAAACCGGCATCACGCCGATGGAATTCTACAAGAAGTACGTGCCGGTGGACGTCGACGATCTGGTGACGTTGTGCAACGTGCCGATGGCGTCCCGTCCGTTCAACAAGCGTTACCGCATCCGCTACACCGCCAATGTGGCCGAAGCGGGGGATATGGAATTCGTCAACGTGCCGCTCGACGTGTTCAAAAAGGCCGCGGTCGACCAGATTAGCGCCGGACACCCGATCTGGTTCGCCTGCGACTGCACCCAGTTCTCGCTGCGTGCGGCCGGCTATTTCGACTGCGACAGCGTGCGCGTGGACCAGCTGTTCGGCACCGATTTCGACTTCGACAAGGCGCACGGCCTCGAATACGGCGACAGTCCAAGCAACCATGCCATGACCCTCACCGGCGTGAACCTTGACGAGCAAGGCAAGCCGAACCGCTGGAAAGTGGAGAACAGCTGGGGCAAAGACAACGGCGAAGACGGCTACTACGTGGCCTCCGACAAGTGGTTCGACCGCTATGTGACCGAAATCATCATCCGCAAGGAATACCTCGACGACGCCACCCGAGCGCTGCTCGAAACCGAGCCGGTGGAACTCGACCCATGGCAGCCGCTGACCAAACGCTGCCGCTGACGCAACACGGGCGATAACATGCCGCGGTCCGGATCGGGCCGCGGCTTTTGCTGTTCCATCGCGCTGGTATGGTTGCATGAGAACAAACGTACGAACGATGGGGGTTCAGGTGGCGGACACTCTGGCATGGCTTTCCGACGAGCTGCGCAGCGAATGCAGCCAGCCGGTACTGCAGCGTGCCCGCGGCATCGCCAACCAATGGCGTTCCAAAATGGAGGACCTGCATTGCCTGAACGACACCGCATCCAACCGCATCACCCTGTATGCCACCATACGGGGCACCACCTCACCCTCCAGCCGTTACGAAGTGCAAGCCACGCTTGATTTCGCCGACGAGCTGTTTCTGGCACGCTACTGCTCCTGCCCGGCATTCAGCGGTTCGCAGCGCGGCTACGGTTCCTACCGGACCTTCGACTACCACAACAGTCCGAAATACCGCAGCTTCGACGATGACGACGACTACGATTACGTCGACGACTACGACGATTTCGGCTCCGGCAGCACGTACGGCCACGTCAACGATGATGACGACTCGGCTTCCTCCACCAGCCGCCGGTACACCGGCATGTGCAAGCACGTAGCCGCCATGCTGCTGCTGTTCCTGCAACAGCCGGAACGATTCCGGGGATTCCACGCCGCAGCCGCAACACCCCGGGCCCTCGCCGACTACATGCGCTCCCTCGATGCGAAAAGCAACAACGCCGGCGAGAATGCCCAACTCGACGTGCTGAAACGAATCATCAACGCGAAAAGCCGATTGATCGAGGAACAACGTGGCGCCTCCGGACAGGGAGCCGCCAAACCGAAACGCAAATCAAGCGCGCCGGTCGACGTCAAACCGGGAAGCGTGTACCTCGAGCCCACGCTGATCAACGGCCATGACGCCCTGCGCCTGTCCCTGCGCATCGGATGCGGCGACGCCGACTATGCGCTCAAAAACATCTCAAGATTCGTGGCCGACATGCGGACGGGAACATACGAGTCATATGGCAAAAAACTCGCGTTCACCCACACTCCGGACATGCTCGACCCCTTCTCGCTGAAGCTATACCGCTTCCTACAGCAGGTGATCGCATCCAGAACGGCGGCCCAACTGCAAAACGGATACTATTACGGCGAAGCGGTACGCGTCGACCGTGAACTCGTCCTCACCGATTGGGAGGCATGCGACCTGCTCGACCTGTTCCACGCCGTGACACAGGACGAATACAAGGAACACGAGTCGAAGGCCCGCGGTTTCCTGCGCACGTCGGACGGTGACGGGCTGAGACGATTGCTTATCGAGGATTTCCAACGCACCAAGAAATCCGGGCCAAGCCGCATCCACATGGCCAACGAAGGAGGCGAGCCGTTCGGCCTTGACATTGTCGAAGGCGACCCCACCTTCACGTTCAAGGCGTCCTACGTGCATGAGGGCACCGCGTCGGGCGTGCGCATCACATCGAACCAAAGCATCTCCGATGTCATCAACGGACGCAACGGCTTCTACATTTTCAGCCGCGAACGTCCCGACGATTCCACGGAGACGGACAGGATAGGCATCGACGGGCTCTTCCGCTGCACCGATAAACTGCGCCCGGCATTGCAGGTGCTGCCTGACCTGTGTTCCGACGATCCGGACGGCGTGTTCATCGCCGAAAACGACTGGCCCATGTTCGCCCGAACCATCGTGCCGAAACTCACCGAAGCGGGCATCGGATTCGACATTCCGCAGGAAGTGACCGAAGCGGTGGGAACCGAATGCCGGATCGAATTCTATCTGGACCGCGATTTGTACGGCATCACCTGCGAAGCGGTGGCGAAATACGGCGACTTCACCTTCCAACTGGTGCCCACCGCCAAAGAACTGCGCGGCGTGATCAACCCCGATTCACGTTCGAAGGCCTCGCTGGTCAAACGCGACCTGTCACGGGAATCGTTCGCCGTGCAGGTGGTACGCCAGCTGTGCCCTACATGGAGCTCCATCGACGTGGCACGCGTCAAAGAAGAGGACGAGCAGGCTATCCTGCTCATGCTCACCGACGGCGTGCAGATCCTCAAATCGGTGGGCCAGGTCTTCTCCACGGCGGCATTCGATGGCATGATGCAGCCCAACCCGCCATCGGTGAAGGTCGGCTTGTCCATCGACTCGAACCTCGTTGAAATCTCACCGATCGCCGACGAGGTGCCGATGAGCGAAGTCGGCGCGCTGCTTGACTCCTACCGCAGAAAACGCCGCTACCATCGGCTCAAAAACGGCACGTTCGTGGATTTGAAGGAAGCCGACCTGCATGAGCTCGACCAAGTGTCCACGGACCTCGACCTGAGTGAAAAACAGCTCGACTCCGGCATCATCAAAATCCCCGGATACCAAGCGTTCCTGCTGGACGCGCAGGTCGATGACGAGGACAAGAGCGCCTCGTTCGTGGACTATGTCAACGATGTGAGAATCATCGATCCGAAACGCTACGAAGTGCCCGAACGGCTCAAAGCCGTGCTCCGCCCATACCAGGTGGAGGGCTTCCAATGGCTGTCCACCCTGTGGGACAAGGGCTTCGGCGGCATCCTCGCCGACGAGATGGGCCTCGGCAAATCCGTGCAGCTGCTCTCGCTCATCGAAGCGCGCAAGGGGAGCGGACCGGCGCTTATCGTCTGCCCGGCATCGCTCGTCTACAACTGGGCCGCGGAATGCGAGAAATTCGCGGGCGATCTGACGGTGGAAGTCATCGCCGGTACGAAAGCGCAGCGACGCAAGGCCATCGCGACGGTGGCCGCGCAATCGCAGGAGAACGACGGTGCTACGACGAATGGCGCCACGACGTACGACGGCACCGACGTGGTGATCACCTCCTACGATCTGCTGCGTCGCGACGTGGACGATTACGCAGCCTGCCATTTCGCGCTGATGGCGCTCGACGAGGCGCAATACATCAAAAACCACGCCACAAAGGTAGCCAAATCGGTCAAACAGGTCACGGCCGACCATCGCTTCGCTCTGACCGGCACGCCAATCGAAAACCGGTTGAGCGAACTGTGGAGCATTTTCGACTTCCTCATGCCCGGACTGCTCGGCACCTATACGAAATTCCGCGAAAAATACGAGCAGCCGATCATGGCTCCCGGTCCGGAACATTCCGTCATGGCCGACAAACTGCAGGCATTGGTGGGACTGTTCATCAAACGCCGTCTGAAAAAAGACGTGCTCACCGACCTGCCCGACAAATTCGAGAACGTGCTCACCGTCAAACTGGAAGGAGAGCAGCGCAAACTGTACGCCGCACACGAACAGCGGCTACGCGCCACGCTCACCAAGGCGTCGGACGCCGACTTCAACACCAAGAAGATCCGCATCCTCGCCGAATTCACCTTGCTGCGCGAAATCTGCTGCGATCCAAGACTCGTATACGCCGACGCGAAGAACGCCTCCGCCAAACTCGACGCCATCGTCGAACTCGTGGCCACATGCATGGACGAAGGCAAAAAGGTCCTCGTGTTCTCGCAATTCACCTCGTTCCTCGAACTCATCGGTACCAGACTCGCCGAACAAGGCGTGGAATACTACACCATCACCGGCGAGACGCCGAAGAAACGCCGTGTGGAACTGGTCGACGAATTCAACGGCAATGACGTGCCCGTATTCCTCATCTCGCTCAAAGCCGGCAACACGGGCCTGAACCTCGTGGGCGCATCCGTGGTGGTGCACGCCGACCCATGGTGGAACGCCGCCGCGCAGAACCAGGCAACCGACCGCGCGCACCGTATCGGCCAAACCCAGGACGTGAACGTATACCAGATCGTGGCCAAAGACACCATCGAGGAACGCATCCTGAAACTGCAGGAAAAGAAAAACGAGCTGGCGCGCCAATTCACCGACGGCACCGCATCCGGCGGCGTCGGCACGCTCAGCAAGGACGATCTGCTCGACCTGCTGTCATAACATGCCCGCTGTCGCGGCGTGCGCAGGCTGCGTTCCGAATCGCAAGACGAAAACGGAACGCAGGTTGCGCATATCGCATGGCGGGCGTATATATGGACAAGCAAGTTTCAGGGAAGGTGAAAATCCTTACTGGCGGTAACGGCACGACCGGCATTCATAACGGCCCCATACCGAAGCCCGCGACCCGCGAAAGCGGCTGATCCGGTGAGAATCCGGGGCCAACGGTTACAGTCCGGATGGAAGAAACGGAGCTCAACATGAGTGTATCCTCTCCTAGCAATACCTCCAATACCGCAGCTGATCAGGCCGCAGACAAACCGATGACCCGTCCGGACAACGCGCACTCCACAGGCGTCGCCGACTCCGGCCGCTGGTCCACCAAACGCATCGCCATGTACGCGCTGTTCGTGGCGCTGTCCATGGCCGTCAGCTTCATCGAATTCCCGATCATCCCAGGCGTGCAATGGCTCAAATACGACCCATCCGGCATCGTCTGCCTCGTCGCGGGCTTCGCGTTCGGCCCGGCCGCAGCCGTCATCGTCAGCGTGCTCGGCTTCGTGCCGCACCTGTTCACCAACCCATGGGGCACCCTGATGGCCGTGCTCGTGGCATTGGCCCTGTCCGTGCCGGCATCGCTCATCTACAAAAAGAACAAGACGCGCAAGGGCGCGCTGATCGGCATCATCGTCGGCGCTGTCGTGGCGCTCGCCGTCGCCATCGTCGGCAACATCATCGTCACGCCGTTCTACGCGCACATGACCACCGCGCAGGTCGTGGCGCTTATAGTGCCGGCGCTCCTGCCGTTCAACGCGTTGAAGTTCACCATCCACGGCGTGGTCACGTTCCTGATCTACAAGCCGATCTCCAACCTGCTGAACCGTTGAGCTTCGTTTGTTTCCCATTGAAATGAACATGGAGGGACCGTCCGCATCCACCGGAGGGTTCCTCCGTCTTGTTTTCCCCGAGAATTCCATACAGTGCTGGTGAAGGAAGATTTTATGGTTACGACCAATGCGCCGATCATAACGCTACGCGATGTGCGATTCACCTATGATGGCGGCGCGACATGGGCGCTTGACGGTGTGAGCCTTGACATCCGCCGTGGCGAACGCATCTGTCTGGCCGGACCGAACGGTTCGGGCAAATCCACGCTGTCACGTGTCATCGCCGGACTGGTGGCTCCCGATGAGGGATATGTCGCATTGTCAGGCAATGTGGTGTTCGACGAGTCCGGCGCGCACGCCGACGAGTATCGAACCGCCCGTTGCGGCATCGGCGCGGTGTTCCAGCATCCCGAAGACCAAATCGTCACCACCGTCACCGAAGACGACGTGGCGTTCGGACCGGAGAATCTTGCGATTGAACATGATGAGATCGGACTGCGCATCTCCGGTTCGCTGGACGCCGTGGATATGAGCGACTATCGCGCTTCCGATCCGACGCGCATGAGCGGCGGCCAACAACAACGCATCGCCATCGCCGGCATGCTGGCGATGGATTCCGACGTGCTCGTGCTCGACGAGCCGACCGCCATGCTCGACCCGCAAGGGCGCGCCGACATCATGCGGGTGCTGGACGAACTGCAGGACCGCGGCACCACCATCATTCTCGTCACGCACCATGCGGACGAGTTGGAACATGCCGACCGTGTGATTCAGCTGGAAGCAGGCCACATCGTAGGCGATGGCCCCGCCGACGAGCGGCTTCGGATGCCGGTTCAATCGGTGGGCCTGCCGAAACGCATTGATGATGAGTCCGCCGAAACGCTCATCGAAGCACGCGACATATCGTATCGTTACGTGGACGCCGAACGTGACGTGTTCAACCACCTGTCGTTCAGCATCGGCAAAGGCGAGACAGTGGCGTTGATGGGACGCAATGGCGCCGGCAAAACCACATTGGCGCGCATGCTGTGCGCGTTGGAGAAACCCACGACAGGCTCGATCGTCATCGACGGCATCGCCGTGGCCACTGCGAAGGCGAACGGCGGAACGAAGCCCCTCAATCGCAAAAACCGTGCGAGGCTGCGCCGTACGGTCGGCTACGTCATGCAGCATCCGGAACGGCAGCTGTTCGCCGACACCGTGGCCGAAGACGTCGCATACGGGCCTTCCAACCTGGGATTGGAAGCGTCCGAGGCGATGGAACGCGCCATGCAGGCCATGCGGCTGCTGCATATCGAACATCTGCGAGACCGTTCGCCGTTCGACCTGTCGGGCGGCCAGCAGCGACTGGTGGCGATCGCCGGCGTGATCGCATGCGAGCCGAAAGCGTTGATTCTGGACGAGCCGACCGCAGGTCTTGACGAGGAGGCCGCCGCACGCGTGCATGGGCTCATCCACGAGCTCAAATCACGCGGCGTGACCATACTGCTCATCTCGCATTCGCAGGATGAAGTGGACGAGCTTGCCGACCGTACCATCATATTGGGCAAGCCGGCGAAACGTGCGGACTCTAAGGAATCCACGGAATCCACAGTGAAAGCCACCTGCGAAGAGGAGCCGGATGCGGAATCATCCGTGGACGCCGCCGGCTCGGACACCGCGACCGTGGGGGAGCGGCGGACCCTGTTGGAACGCCTCGATCCGCGCGTGGGCATGCTGTCCGCATTGGCGCTCATGTTCTCCGCGTTCGCCATCGGCTCATTCTGGCAATTGCTGCTTGCCGTGGTGTTCACCGGCGTGATCGCCGCGGCCGGACGCATCAATGTAGGCCGATTGGCCGCTTCCGTGCGTGTGTTCCTGGCATTGTTCGTTTTCTGCGGCCTGCTGAACATCTTCTTCGTGCGCACCGGCACCACGGTGGCGAGCCTCGGGCCGATTCCCATCACCGATGACGGCATCCGCATCGCCATACTCTACGCATGTCGGTTCGCCGTGGTCATCGTCATCGGAGCGATGTTCCTTGCCTCCACCACACCGACCGCCATGACCGACGCGTTCGAATCGCTGCTGTCACCGTTCGCCAGATTCGGCCTGCACACGCAGGAGACGGCATTGGTGATGAGCCTCGCCCTGCGTTTCCTGCCGACGCTTGGCGTGGAAACGAAAGCGATCATCGACGCGCAGTCGGCGCGCGGCGGCAGCGTCGAAACAGGTTCGTTCGTAGTGCGCATCAAAGCGATGGTGGCGGTCGTCGTGCCGGTATTCGCCGCAGCCATCCGTCACGCCGACAACTTGAGCCTCGCCTTGGACGCGCGCTGCTATGAGGAAGGTGCGACGCGCACGCATTGGCGTGTCATGCGCGTCACCGGCATGGACGTGGCCGTGGCGATCGTGATGCTCGTCTATCTCGTCGCACTGGTCGTGCTGGGCGTGCTGTTATGACCGGTGCGTTGCGGGCGGATGGGCAAATACCGTCCTCACGCTAGGCTTGAGCGGGTATTTGTAGATAGGAATGGAACACATATGGCACTTACCAAAAAGCAGGTCAAGCAGCTGCGCGGCCTGGCCACCAAACTCAATCCGCTCATCCAGGTCGGCAAGAACGATCTGAGCGAAAACGCCGTCAAACAGGCGGACGAGACCATCGAGAAGCGCGAGCTCATCAAATGCTCCGTGCTCGACGGTTCCGGCCTGACCGCCAAGGAGGCCGGCGAAGGTCTCGCCGAACAGCTTGGCGCGGAACTCGTGCAGGTCATCGGCAACCGTTTCGTGCTCTACCGTCGTTCCCAGCGTGACGACGTGGAGCACATTCGTCTCGTGCGCGAATAGCGAGCCGAACGTTATATGAGAAGCGGCCCGCCCTCCGGAACCAATCGGAAGGCGGGCCGCTTCATATGGAAATAAACAATCGGAAGAGAGCGTGCCGGAGAATCAGCTCTCCTGATCCCATTCGGGCTTCCACGTGTACTGCATGTCGTACGCGCTGGACCAGAACATGTACTCGTTCTCAACGCCGGTCACAAAAATATCGACCAGCTCCTGCTTGCGTTCCTCGCTCACCTCGGCGGCGAGTTTCTCGATATGCTCGATCAGCCAAGCCGAACCCTGCCAGAACTCGTCGGTCTTGTACATGTCCACCCAGCTCTTGTACTGGTTCACATCGAGCGTGTCGGCGAATTCATGGGCAAGACGATATCCGTAATCCGCGTACACCCAAGCGCAGGGGAGCACGGCCACGAGAATGTCGAGGATGTCCTTGCCATAGGCGATGGAAAGGATGTTCGACGTGTACGCGCGGGCGAACGCCGACTGGCGCACGTTGTTCATCTGCTCGTCGGTGATGCCGTAGCTGGCCAGATACGTGCGGTGCACGGTCGACTCCACATTCAACGCGCCGTTCTGCACGTTGAGCATGAACGCCATGATCTCAGGATCGTCTGTTTTGGCCAGTCCCAAAGCATGCACTCTGGCGTAGTCGTTGAGATAACGGAAATCCTGCAGCAGATAGAACGCGAACTTCTCGCGCGGCAGAGTGCCTTCGCCCAGTTCGCGGATGAACGGCTGCCTGTAGCCTTCCTCCCATACGAGGTCGGCGGCTTTGCGCAGCCGCTGCGCGAATGGGGGAAGATTGGTTCGCGTGACGCCCTTCGAAGCGTCGAACGCGGAATCGGAATTGGTTACGGAAATCACATCAGCCATATGGCCATGCCTCCCTACGCTGGTGTCAACCATCAGGTTCAAAGGGTTCGGACGTCCACGCCCATCTCAATCCGTCATACGGATTCCCCTGCATACGCGGTTCATTATGGCAAACAAGTTCGTGCCGTGCAAGGTTCTGTCCATATTCGTCGCGGATTATGCCCGTGCTCGGCTCCATATCGAACATGGCCGATGTGTGGTTGAGGGCCGGTGCAAGAATGGAACGTATGACTGAAAAGCAAGTTGCGAAGAAGACCATCGAAAAGCTGGCTATCGTCGTGGTGACCTACAAGCGCCAGCAGCTGCTCGCCACCCTGTTCGAATCCATCGAGAAGCTTACCGTCGCCCCGTGGCGCATCATCGTCGTGGACAACGAGCACAGTGACAAGACCCATGGCATGGTCGAAGAATTCAGCGCCAAGCTCACCGCGCAGTGGGGCACCACCGTGGCCGACCTGTCCGGCAACGAGAACCGCGTGGTCTACGCGCCGCAGACCGACAACCTCGGAGGCGCGGGCGGTTTCTCCGCAGGCGTGAAGAAGGCGTACGAGCTGGGTGCCGAATGGTTCTGGGTCATGGACGACGACGTCGCCGTCATGCCGGAAGGCATCGAGCGCTTGGCCAAGTGGACCGATCGGCACGACGTGATTCAGGGAAGCCGCTACGACTATGATGGCGGTCCGTTCTACTGGCAGTACGATTTCATCGTCCCGCTCGGCATTCCGAACCCGATCGCACCGGCTGCGTTCGGCCCGGCTGGCTATCGCGTGATGGACACGTTGTGCTTCGAAGGCGGCCTGTTCCGCCGCAACATCGTCGAGAAGATCGGTCTGCCCGACCCGCGTTTCTTCATCTATTGGGACGACACGATGTACGGCTATCGTGCCAGCAAGGTTACCAATCCGATCGTCGTGCCCGACGTGGTGCTGCGCCGTACGCGCGAGATCGGCAATTGGGACATCGCCGGCGTGCGCCAGCTCAACTCCACTTCCGACATGAACCGCTACCACATCATGCGCAACCGCGGCTACATGGCCCGATACTTCATGACGTACGGCGATTACCGTCCGCTGTTGTTCGGCCTGGGTACGGTGCTGACCGCGGTCAAGGAAGTGATTCGACTGACGATGGTGGACCGCGAGCATTTCAAGACCGGCATCGTTCAGATCGCCAAGGGATGGTGGGATTCGCGCAAGCTGCTGCATGATCCGGAATGGCAGCCGATGCCGCCGCTGAAGGAACACCGTGGCCCACGCGTTTCCCAACGCGCGGCGATCACGCGATTGACGATTCGTCCCACGTCGGAGCCTCTACCGACGTGGGACGAATCGTTTGCAAAACAGGCGATGAAATATTTACTCGGTTAAGTATTACAATTTGTGCAATCGTTCTCACCATTTGTGCATGTCGCGCGCGATTTTGGGCATGTTGCGAGTTACCATAATACGTACCGGTTCGAATACACCCATAACATACCTTGATAGAGAGGTTGAAGATGATTGAGACTGCACAGGCATTCGGCGTTGACATTGGTGGCTCCGGCATTAAGGCCGCCCCGGTTAACCTCGAGAAGGGCGAGTTCGCCGAACCGCGTCTGAAGATCCTCACCCCGGAGGTGTCCACTCCGAAGGCCGTCGGCGAAATCGTTCGCCAGCAGCTCGAGCATTTCGAGGTTCCGGAGTCCGCTCCGGTCGGCATCGCCTTCCCGGCTCCGATTCATGTGGGCGAGAAGCTTGGCTACATGGCCAACCTGGACCAGTCCTGGGTCGGCGTGGACGTCACCGAAGTGTTCTCCGAAGCTTGCGGTCGTCCGGTCACCGTGGTGAACGACGCCGACGCCGCCGGTCTTGCCGAGCAGCAGTTCGGCGCCGCGAAGGGCCAGGATGGCCTCGTCATCGCCACCACGCTGGGCACCGGCATCGGCACCGCGCTGATTTTCAACGGCGAGCTCATTCCGAACACCGAGCTCGGCCATCTGGAACTGCTCAAGGGCAAGGGCGACGCGGAGAAGTACGCCGCATCCTCCATCCGCGAGAAGCTCGACATGGGCTACAAGAAGTGGGCGAAGCGCCTGACCAAGTACTACTCCCTCATGGAGTTCTACTTCGACCCGCAGCTGTTCGTCGTCGGCGGTGGCGTGTCCCGCGTCTCCGAGAAGTTCCTGCCGTACATCGACATCAAGACCCCGATCGTCGCAGCCAAGCTGCACAACGAGGCCGGCATCATCGGCGCCGCATACTACGCGAGCACCAAGCAGAAGTGATGTGTTGACCGATTAGGTTGTCACAAGGCCGTCCGACGAATCGGACGGCCTTTTTCGTTGTTCCATGTGCCGCAGATGGAAGACGGCAGTCCATGGAGTAGGGTGGAGAGCATGCGTTTTTCCTCAAGAGTCGACATCAGTGAGCCCAATCCCATCGCCAAGGCGGAAGCCACCGCCAAAACAGCCGGCAGACCGCTCGGCAAGCTCAACGACTCCAATCCGACACGGCACGCGCTGGCTCCGGATCTTGTGCCGGACATCTACTCCGCCGACCCGCGCGGCCAACGCTACGCGCGTGAGGCGCTGGCCGCGTTCCTTGACATGCAGGAAATCGGCCATTGCTCGCCGGACGACCTGTACATCCTCAGTTCAACTTCCGAAGCCTACTCGTGGCTTATCAAACTGCTGTGTGATGCCGGTGACGCCGTGCTCGCACCGAAACCCGGCTATCCGCTCATCGAATCGATCGCACGCCTCGAATGCGTCGACATGATCGAATACCAACAACGATTCGACGGCTCCTGGTACATCGACGTGGCCGAACTGAAAACCGCGCTGGAAGGCCCGGACGGCAATCGCATCCGCGCGCTGGTGCTCATCAACCCCAACAATCCGACCGGTTCGTACGTCAAACCGTCGGAACGCGAGGCGATCGTCCGCCTGTGCCGGGACCACGACGTGGCCATCATCGCCGACGAAGTGTTCTACGATTACGATTTGGAACCATTCGAAGGCAACGCACGACTCGCGGGGGAGCGTGGCGCGCTCACATTCGCGTTGGATGGTTTTTCGAAAATGCTCGCCGCACCGCATGCCAAAGTCGGCTGGATCCAGGTATCAGGTCCCGCCGAAGACGTGGCGGAAGCCAAGCGTCGTCTCGACGTGATCGCCGACGACTATCTGCCCATGAGCGAGATCGTCGCAAAACAAATTCCCGCACTGCTTGAAGCGGCGCCATCGCAGACCGCGCGCGTGCAGGAACGTGTGCGCGGCAATCTCAAAGCACTGCATGCCATGCTCGACGCGGATGAGCAAGGTCTTGTCAGCGTATTGCGTGCCGAAGGCGGATGGAACGTACTGCTGCGCGTGCCCAGCGTGCTCGACGAGAACGAGCTGGTGCTGCACATGATTGAACGCCACGGCGTATCCGGACAGCCCGGCTACTTCTTCGACATGACCTCCAACGGCTATCTGGCCATCTCACTACTGCCCGAACCGGACGATTTCCGGCATAACGTGTACGTGGTGATCGACACCGTCAACGAACTGATCGGCTGAACGGACTGCCGAGTCTGAAATCTCTTCTACGCCCTGTCGCCCTTCGCCGCCTCATACTTCGAACGAATCAAATCCGTGTAAAAATCGACCGCCTCACGAGGCGCGCCGTCGAACACCACACGATGGTCGTCGACAACGAGCACGCGGCCGATCGCATATTCCGGACGGACGATCAGATCCGTGTCATGCGTGGCGAACACCACTTGCTTGTCATAGCTGAACAGGGCCTTCGCCACGCGTGCCGACGCCACCTCGTCCAATCCCTTGGTCGGCTCGTCGGCGACGATCGCAGCGGGGGAGAAGCTCAACGCGGCCGCGATCGCCAGCAGATGCCGCTTCTCGCTATCCAAAGCGGAGGCCGGCTCGCGGGCCACGGAAGCCAGATCGAAATGCGCGAACAGATTGCCGATGATCGCCTGACGTTCGCTTTCCGGCACCTTGTGCTTCTTCAACGGCAGGTCGATCGCCTCACGAATCGAAGCCGCCTTGTAGTAGGCGTTCGGAATCTCTTCGCGCCGCACGCGGCCGACCAGATCCTCGACATGCTTCAGATCGCGTTTCACGGCGGGGTCGTATGCGGTACCGTCCGCTTCGATGCGGACCGTTCCGGACGTGGCGGCCAACGCTCCGTCCAGCAACTTCAGCAGCGTGGTCTTGCCTGCGCCGTTCAAGCCGATTATCGCCACACGCTTGCTGTCAGGTGTGATATCAAGCGTGGTGGCTTCCAAGCCGATATTGCCGTCCTCGTACATGTGGGCGGCCTGGTCGAGATGGAACGTGACGGACGAAGCCGGTGTGGAATGTTTACCGGCGAACAGCGAATCGAAGAAACCCATACCGCCGATTGTAACGAACTGCAGGCGCAACCGCGCGCAGGTTCACCGGCAGTTCATCCGAATCGTCCGTGCCCGCATGCGTGGCGGACGCCTTGTAATCGGCGAACAGGCTGCCGAAATCCAACAGTCGCGTCACACTGCTGGTTTCGGCATCGAGTTTGACGACTTGGTCCTGCACGGCGTTGTCGTCGCGGCCCAGTTCGGTGGTGAGCAGCACGATGTCGCCTTTGGCATCCGACGTGCGGCCTGAGGATGGTTGCGTGGCGGCGAAAGCGGTTTCATGGTCGGCGACCCCCGGAACATAACTCAAAGCAACAATGATGACAATCGTTATGATTGCCGATGAAACTCAGAGCAAACCGGAAAAACTGCTATATGAATCAGGAAAGAAACTTGAATTTTTACTGGATGTAGCTTATGTCGGACGTCAACCCAACATGAACCAGGACTGCACGTCGAGATAGAGGGCGGGATTGTTGCGCAACATCTCATCGTCACGCCCGGGCAGGAACAACGACATCAGCGCGACAACCAGCGTGAACAGCAGCAGCGCGAGGAATCCGGCACGACATACCCAACGCAGACGCGGCTTGCCGCAATCAAGTACGATCAGCAACGAAGGCAACGCGGCCAAGGCAAACAGCCATCCGAAATCGGCGATGTACCGCCATCCCAAACCGGCCATGCGGGAGTCAAGCACCACAAGCAGCAATCCCAATGCCAGGCTGGATGTCAACAACAGCCATGTGTTCGTGCGCCCGGCCTTGCGCATACGCCGGTAGAGGAACGGGCAGGCCAGCGCGGCCAACGTCAACGGAGCTATCGTGAATAAGCCGCCAGGCATTGCCTCGGTAAATCCCCAAGTGGGAAGAGGCGCCGGATTGACGGCGAGGAACGGAAACGCATCCGTGAACCGCAACGGCAGGAACAGGTAATATGAGACGGTCAGCGCAAGATTCGACAATGGCTGCCGATAACTGGTCATATCCGTGACCGTCATCTGATATGAGGTGCCGAAGTCGAGCGGTGATCCGAACCGGACCACGTTGTACGCCAGCAGAGGAACGATCACAATCAACGCGGGAAGCAATGCGGCCAACGGCGCGCGCATCAGACGCCAGACCGACATATGGGGAATGGAGGAATCATTGGAGGCGTGACGGAAAATCGACTGAATCTGCGGCCAGAATATTACGAAAGCCAGCAACGCCACGAGAATGAACTGCGGACGGCACCCCAGATTGGCCGCAATGCACATCGAGCCTGCAGCCAGATGGGGCAACGACAACGACTGCGTGCCATCAACCTCACGAATCCGATCGCCTGACACCGGCACCCGCTTGGCGGCGCCCAACCACAGCCACAATCCCAACACGCTCAGAAACAGGGAGGCGGCGATCGGCACCGAATAGAAATTCGTCCGATACCACAGATACAAACCATTGGAAGCCAACAGCATGAACACGCACAGCATACTGACCGCAGCCAACGGCGCATTCGGACGAATTCGGGATATCACACGAATCACCAGCAGACATCCGAATACCAGAAAACCAAGCATCAGCAGCGGCACGGCCGCACCGCAGGGCATCATCAGCCCGCCATCGACGAACAACGATGTGACCGCCCGATACGGCAGGAACAACAACAACGCGGGAACCACACCGAAATACGAATACCAGTGCCCCTGATAGAACGCGTAATCCCAATACACTGGGCTTACGCCATCGGCAAGCATCCGCTGCCGGGTGGCCACATCATACGGATCCGCCGCGTCACGCAACGCATCCGGCACATCCAAATCCAACCACGCGTGACCATCAAGCAGCGCCCTTGCCACGTAATCGTACTGGTCGAAATCATACGTGTACGTGCCTTTCGTATGGAAGCTCAACGGAGCCGCCTCCACCAGCTGCCACACCACAACGGCACAAGTGACCACAACAGGCACCGCCAGCAGCGCCCCCAGCCACGCACGCTGCCTCACACTCGTCGTATCCAACGGCATCCGCCACAACCGCGAACCAGGCCTCCACACCAGTACCATCGCCAACACGGCCACCATCACGCCGATACGCAACGGATTCAACGCGAACGGTACACGCACATTCGCACGCACCGCATCAAACGGAATCAGCGAACCCTTCGGCTCGACAATCCGCACGCACACCGAACCGCCGGCAGCTGCCGCATGCACATACAGCGAACGTGGCGAAGACACCGACACCGAATTGACCGTACCGGCCCTGCGATTGACATCAGGACGGACACGAACCGTGCGCAACACCTGCTCCGATTGTCTGGCTGCCTTATCCAACGCCTTCGAAGACACCGGGTCCATACGAACATATTCCGACGAGCCATCCGCATCGACCTGCATATATGCCTGCGTCGGATCGGTGACCTTCAACAACCCCTCGTCAGTACGTTCGAGCCCAGGGCCTAGCACGTTGTACGCGGCGGCGGAATCACCCGATGCGGCCAAGGAACGCCAAAACGGCATATTGCACAACACGCACTCGACCGCCACCATCACCGCGAAAGCGACTACAATGGCTGCGCACATACGACGACGTGCCTGAAAACGCTGCTTCGAAAAAGTCACGTCATTATTCTAATAGCTTCATGTCGCGTTGGATTGAAAGAATGGCACACATGTCTCACCGCACACCATCAGACCCGGCCAGCCAACCGGAACATAACCGGACCATGCTCGAACGTGTCAGGCAAAATGTGCGGCGACTCGTCAACCAGGCCGCGCCGCGCCACATCCACGCCAACCCCTTCGGCAAGGCGCTTGACAAGCCCGACGACATCGTCGACGAACTGACCCGCAACGCCATCCGGCTTAATCCGCTCATCAAACGACACGTCATCGACGGATTCGAAGGCGTGCCCGGAGGATTCCGCCTCGGATGGGCCCAACTGCCGCAGACCCACGGCCATGCCTTCTCCATCGGATTGTTCACCGACAGCGACCACTTCGCCCAAATCGCGCTCGCGGACGGCAAAGCGCGTGTCTTCGCCGGCACCGATCCGGACATGGACACGCAGGAACTCGAACCGCGGTTCGTCTTCGTCAAAGAGGAAACCCTTACGTTGGCGGACGGTCCAAGACTCGGCCATGCGGCCAGCCGCAATCCGAAAACGGTGCGCGCCACGCAAGGCGGCGTCGTGGGACGCATGCCGGGCGGTCGCATGATGTGGCTCGCCTCATGGCTCAAGGCCGGCAACCGTTACACGCTTGAGCAAATGCGCGCCAACCTGCCAGCGAATATGCGGTTCGACCTCGAATATCGGGACGCCATCACCATCGCGTTCTTCGCCGCCTACATGCTGCCACAGATGAACGGCCTGCTCGTCGGTTTCGGTTCCGGCAACATTTTCCGCAGGCTCAACCGCGAAGCGCCCATAGGCGCCATCCGACGGTCCATCAGAGACACCATGAGCGCCCGGTCGCATGGCATGCGCGCCTCCGGCCTGGAAGACTACTTCGCCGATCTGATGCGCGAAGCCCACGCGCTCGATACCGATCAAGGGCTCGAAGCTGTGCACGGAGCGGAACCGCTGCGCCTGTACACATCCAGCTATTCCGGATGCTACTTCTTCGCATGGGATTCCTCCCTGCCGTTCTCGGCAGTGCTGTGCGCCCTCAACATCGAGGGCAACCTCAACCGCTTCGCCGCCGTCAGCTCATGGCTGGAACGTAATGCACGCATCGGCGCTCTCCCCACGGAGAACACGGTGACGCGTGCCGAAGCCGCGCAGATCGACTTCGCCCTGCTGGAGAATCCGGCGCTGATCGCGTTGAAACCGGACGACCGGTTCGGCGCGATCCTCGACCCGAACCGGGAAGACGGCATCCAGGCCGCCAGCCGACTGGCGGATATCGCGGCCGACTTCCGGCGTGAAGTCGCCGAATCAACCAAGGACAACGTGTTGGAAGGCGATTCCGGCGCCGACGGAGGTTCCGAATGGGTGTACCGGCAGACCATGTCCCGTCTGCTGCGCAGCCTGCGTCTGCCATACCGTTTCGACGTTGACTTCCGGTGCGACCTCAGCGACGGCGAAGTCGCAATCGGCTTCACTTCTGCTGGAGTGTCCATGATGCCGTTCACCCGATACGACGTATCGCGCCGCGCGTGGATCGACCTGACCGACGTCGAACGCACGCGTATGAGCGTCGATTACAATCTGCGCGTCGGACTCATGATGGCCGCGCTGAGCTTCGGAGCCGATCCGAATGTCAAACGCGTGTCGATGCACATCGATTCGATTGGTCTGGAAGAGGCCGTAGCCGAACAGGATTCCGCCATCAGCGAGTTGATGAGCGAGGCGTTAAGCGCCTTCGAACGCATCCGTACCGGAGACATGAGGCCATCCGGATCCAAAGCCGCTCCAAAGGACGGCGACTACCATGGCGATCCGGCTCGGCCCGTCACTCCGAGAACCACCGATATCTCATCCGAATCAATCGATTCCGACGATTCGGCTGGCTCGGATAGCGTTGGCACTGGAGACGATACGGTGGACGGCCAGTTCGAAGACCTGATGAAAGACATCGACTTCGACGAAATGGCGTTCGCGGTACCGGACGGACGCGCCGATGATGACGACGCCTCCATGCGGGACGACGCCAGCGACAAAACGGAGTACGACACCTACCTCGATGATGATGACGACGATCCGATGGCGCAGCTGCGCAAAAACCCGACCGTACGCAACTTGGTGACCGTCACCTTCACCCGCGACGAGTTCCTGAAGCGGCTCGACACTGACGGATTGGCCCATCCAATCGCCACATACCGCATGTTCGACGCCGAAATGGACGTGGACGGCAAAGGCGCGCTCAAACCCATCGATGCGGCCTTCGACCTTCGTGACAGCCGATTCTCACCGGCGGGAAGCCAAGAAGAACCCGAATTGTCCGACATTCGTTTTGATGACGGCACGGCGCAGTTGTTCGGCTGTGAGAACATGATGGGCCTGTCCATCCAGCGTGTCGACCTGTTGCAGCGCGCCGTGGGGGAGTTCCATCGTCTTGCGCAAAGCGACGGACTCGAATCGGTGGCCAAAGCCAAACAGGCCATGGACATCATCAATTCCATATCCGATCCGGAATTGACCGAATTGGCGCCGCAGGTCACCAGCGCGCTGATCGACGGCGAAGACACGCCCGACTTCTCATTCGAACTGGCACAATCCCTCGATGACGAACGTCTGAAGGCACGAGACATGCTGTTCTCCGGAGACGTCGAGCGGGCCATCGAATCCGCCCAGTCCACACTCGAACGCATGGACCGGATCTTCGCTGAAAATCCGGGCGTGCCGCGGTACTTCAATTCATATGCGGAACGCGTCATCTACAACCGCATGTTCGCCACCGAAGGCGAAAGAACGGTGCTCATCCCCGACAACCTGTTCTACATGCATATGGAGCTTGCCGACCTGCTCGCCCAAGTCAAAGGCGTCGATGCCGCGCTGCCGCATCTGAACGCCATGGTGCGTTACGCCCCCGCATACCCGCTGTCGCACCTCAAGCTCGCCGTGCAGCTGGGGCGTGCCGAGGACTGGGATCCGGCACGTGCGGCATGCCTCAACGCGCTGAACGTCGCGCTTGACCGGGAAGACGCCTCATTCGCCTACTATCGCCTCGCCTATGCGGAATGGATGTGCGACCACTTCGACCTTGCCGCCGCCTCATACATCATGAGCGAGGAGATCGCCCCCGGACGTATCGCCATGCTCGAAAGCGAACTGCAGGAACTGATCGGAAGAGCGCAATCGCAGTGCATTCCGGTGCCGACCAACGTGCAGGAAGCCATCCACGTGCTCGCCGACGCCGGACTGCCGGTATGGCCGAACACGCCGGTCGCGCCCCTGATGCACCAAGCGGCCCGCGTCTGCGTGGACAAAGGCATGTTCGTGCCCGCACGCACCCTGTCGGTGGCCGCGATGCGCATGGATTACGAAGACCATGACGGTGCCGACGTGGTGCAGGTGCAGTTCCTGCGCTCTCTGAACAACTAACAAAACGGTCGAACATTTGTGCGATAATCGGTGCTGGCGTGGACATCCGCGCGGCATGGCGGAAATGATGGGAAAGCGGTGACAATGACGAATCGTGATGATTCCGAACAGTTGGCATGGGATTTCGACGCGCCGGAGAGCGACGGTAGTTCCGCGGCCGTCGTGGCCGATGAGGGGCTGGCTTCGCTGACTCCGGGCAGCGAACGTTGGATTGCCGCGTTGCAGCCGACCGATGCCGACGCCATGCGCCTCGACAAGGTTGATGTGGCTTCGATGAGCGCCGAAGCCGCGGCCAGGCTGTGGGCGCGCGTGGCCGCATGGGTGGAATCAGACCAGATCGCATACTATATCGACGATGCCCCCGTCTCATCCGACGCGGCATATGACGCAAGATTGCGCTGCCTGCAATCGCTTGAGGCGCAGTTCCCATCACTTGACTCACCGCAGTCACCGACCCATCGCGTGGGCGGCACGTTCTCCAACGACTTCGCTTCCGTACGTCATCCATCGCGCATGATGAGCCTCGATGACGTGTTCTCCATCGAGGAGCTGCGCGAATGGTACGACGGCGTGCTCAGGGGATTGGATTGGCCCGAATCGAAGCCACTGCCCATGACCTGCGAGGTGAAAATCGACGGTCTTGCGCTGAACCTCATCTACCGCAACGGCGTGCTTGAACAGGGTCTGACCAGAGGCGATGGCGTGACCGGCGAGGACATCACTCTCAACGTGCGCACCATCTCCACCATTCCGCAGAACCTTGCCGGACTGGAGGAAGACATTCCCGAATTCGTGGAGATCCGCGGCGAAGTGTTCATGCGATGGGACGATTTCAACAAGCTGAACGCCGAGAACGAGGACGCCGGTCGCGCGCCATTCGCCAATCCCCGCAACGCGGCCGCAGGTAGTCTGAGACAGAAGGATCCGCGTATCACCGCAACCCGTCGCCTGAGCTTCTACGCGCACGGCATCGGATCGCTGCGTTGGGGTGCGGGGCACGCCGGCAACGGCCATGATGTGGTCAACGACCAATCCGAAGCCTACGAATTGTATAAGAAATGGGGTGTGCCCGTCTCTCCGCACAACCGTGAGGTCACGTCGTTCAAGGAAATCCTCGACATGATCGACTATTACGGCGAACACCGAGGTGACATCGAACACGCGCTTGACGGCATCGTCGTGAAGGTCGACGATTTGGGATTGCAGCGTTCCCTTGGCGCCACATCGCGTGCGCCGCGCTGGGCCATCGCCTACAAATATCCACCGGAAGAGGTCAATACCGAGCTGCTTGACATCACTGTGCAGGTGGGGCGCACCGGACGTGTGACTCCGGTGGCGGTGTTGAAGCCCGTGTACGTGGCCGGTTCCACAGTATCCCGTACCACGCTGCACAACCCCTTTGAAGTGGAACGCAAAGGCGTGCTCATCGGCGACACCGTGGTGGTGCGCAAGGCGGGAGACGTGATTCCCGAGCTCGTTGGTCCGGTGCTGGAGCGGCGCAAGGGACGTGAGGGCCAGCTCCGCCGGTTCGTGATGCCCACGCGTTGCCCGAGTTGCGGCGCGGAACTCGCTCCCGCCAAAGAGGGAGACAAAGATATACGCTGCCCGAACGTGGAATCCTGCCCGGCGCAGCTGACCGAGCGGATCATCAATCTGGCGTCCCGCAAGGCGTTCGATATCGAACATCTGGGCGACCAATCAGCCATTGCGCTGACGAATCCCGAAGAGGACAGGCCCGATTCCATCGACACGTATGCGCCGAACATCACCGAAATCGTGGTGAAACCCGGTGAGGAGCCTGAACCGTACGAGCCGGTGGCGGGACTGGAACTGCCGCCCATGCAGACACCTGTGCTGTCCAGCGAGGCCGGGCTGTTCTCGTTGACGTCCGCAGACCTCAAGGATGTGCGCGTCTGGCGCGAGGCCCCAATCATCGAAATCCACGAGACCGTCGGGTCAAACGGCAAGATCAAGAAAGTGCGCAAACGCGTGGGCGGATCCGGATTATGGCATCAGGTGCCCGCATTCTGGACCGCGCCTACCGCCGCCCGCAAACGCAAGGATGCCGACATCGACGAGACCGCGGAATATCCGCAATACGTGGTGCCGGATGACGCCGTGGTGATCCGCGAGGAAATCAAGGTATCCCGTGGAGGCACGTCCAGCGTGCAGCCGGTGTACATTCGTCCGGCGGAAAACACCCGCAAGATGCTCGACGAAATGGACAAAGCCCGCCATGCCGACCTGTGGCGCGTTCTGGTGGCCCTGTCCATCCGCAGGCTCGGACCGCCCACCGCACGCACCATCGCCAGCGCGTTCGGTACGTTGGATGCCATCGAACATGCCAGCGTGGACGAATTGTCCCAAATCGACGGTATTGGTCCGGAAATTGCGGAATCCGTAGTCACATGGTTCACCGCGGCCCGTGAGCCGGGCAATTGGCGCGGTGCCGTGCTTGACGCATGGAAGGCCGCCGGCGTAGGAGTCGGACAAGCCCAAGCCAGCGGACTACCACAGACATTGGCAGGCAAAACGGTCGTGGTCACCGGCTCGTTGGAAGGATTCTCCCGCGATTCCGCCAAAGAGGCCATCGTTCTGCGCGGAGGCAAAGCCGCAGGATCCGTCAGCAAGAAAACCGATTGGGTCGTCGTAGGCGAGAATGCCGGCTCAAAAGCCGCAAAAGCCGAGGAACTGGGCATCCCCATGCTCAACGAAGACCAATTCAAACAGCTGCTCGACACAGGAACAGTTGAATAATCGCCACACCATCTGGCGAGCCGTGCCGCGAACCGCTACTGTGGTACGCGGCATAAGGAGGAAGCATGAGCGACGAGCGCACCATCGAAGCGCGCATCTACGAACGGCTAAGCAAAGTGATTGACCCCGAACTGGGCAGGTCCGTCACCGACTTGGGCATGATCGCAGCCATTGACGCCACGCCAGTGGCAGGCGAAACCAACACGTACGACGTACGGGTGCGGGTCGAACTGACCGTGGAAGGCTGTCCGCTGTCGCAGACCATCACCAACCAGATCAACGGCGCGGTCGCCTCCTATCCCGATGCCACGTTGATTCCCAGCATCGAAGTCGGCTCCATGAGCCAAGACAAACTCACCCAGCTGGTGGCCGGCCTCAAAGCGGAACGTAAACAGAACCCGTTCAACAAACCCGGCATCAAAACCCGCATCTTCGCCATCGCCTCCGGCAAAGGCGGCGTGGGCAAATCGTCTGTCACCGCCAATCTGGCAGCCACATTCGCGGCGCTCGGCTACGATACCGCCGCCATCGACGCCGACATCTACGGTTTCTCGCTGCCCAGGCTATTCGGCGTGCAATCACAGCCCACGAACCTCAACGGCATGCTCATGCCCGTCACCGCATGGGGTGTGAAACTGATCTCCATCGGCATGTTCGCCGGCGCGGACAGAGCCATCCTATGGCGTGGTCCAAGACTGCAACGCTCCTTGGAACAATTCCTATCCGACGTATGGTGGGGCGAGCCGGACGTATTGCTGCTCGACCTGGCGCCCGGCACCGGCGACATGGCGATTTCCGTGGCACAGGCACTGCCGAACGCCGAACTGGTGGTGGTCACCACACCGCAGCCATCCGCCTCCGACATCGCGGTACGATCCGGCCTGGTGGCATTGCAGGTGCCGATGAAAGTTCGCGGCGTCGTGGAAAACATGAGCTACTACGAGCACAAAGGCGAGAAGCTACGCATCTTCGGCGAAGGTGGCGGCGCACGCGTATCCGAACAGCTGACCCACAGCCTCGGCTATGAAGTGCCACTGCTCGCACAACTCCCATTGGAGCCTGAACTGCGCGAAACCGGCGAAGCAGGCCGGCCCGCAGTCCTAACCAAAGAGGGCGCGTTGCGGTCGGACGGTATCGGAGAAACATTCAAGAATCTTGCCGAATCGCTGATGAGACTGCCTCAATAAAATCACCATACGGTTGGAGCGTTCCTCCAAAACAACACATCGGAATGCGACTCAGCCACGGAATACGGAATCCGTTATGAGACAAAACCGACGTAAATCGTGGGTCCTGTGTAATATCAGGCGCAGACACGGGGGCCGAATGGCTGAGAGGAAGCAACCGCTTCAACCGTATGAACGTATACCGGGTAATGCCGGCGCACGGACGTCTCTCTATTTCCCGTGCCTTGACGAAAAGAGAAAGGCACATATCCCATGACTGAAGAAAACCAGTCTTCCGCAGTTCGCAAACACAACAACAAGTGGCGCGTGGTCGATATCGTCGTCGCAGCCATCATCGCCGTCGCATCCGGCGTGATCTTCTGGGGCTGGGACATCGTCTGCACCGCGCCGCTGGCCCTCTTCGAGGCGGTGACTCCAGGCTTCGAAGGCCTGCTTAACGCTTTCTGGCTGTTCGCAGGCCCTCTGGCCGCCATCATCGTGCGCAAGCCTGGAGCCGCACTGTTCGCGGAAACCCTCGCGGCCGCGCTCGAACTCACCATGGGCAACCAGTGGGGCGTCGGCGGCTCGCTGATCGTCGGCATCGTGCAGGGCCTCGGCGCCGAAATCGGTCTTGCCATCTTCGCCTATAAGAAGTGGGACCTGCTGTCCACCACGATCTCCGGCGCACTTGCAGGCGTCGGCTGCGGCCTGTACTACTGGCTTACCAATCCGGCTTGGAGCGCGCTACGCGTCAGCATCTACCTGATCGCCTCCGCCATTTCCGGCGCGGTGCTCGCCGGCGCGGTGATGTACCTCCTGCAGGTGGCCATCGCCAAGACCGGCGTGCTCGACCGCTTCGAATCCGGTCGTACGCAGGAACTGGTCTGATTGTCCGATGCAAGCAAATCCCGCATCACATCAAGGTGGTGCGGGATTTTCTTGTGATGGCGCATCGCATGACAACGGCATACGAAACAACAGCATGACAATCAGAAGAAAGAACGACGAATGACCACTGACGTTCAGAACACAACAGCGGCCGGCGTGACCGCACATGATTGGGGATGGAGACACGCCTCACGTAAGGATTTCGCGCTACGACACGTCGACTTCGACATCAAACCGGGGGAGCGGGTACTGTTGCTTGGCGCTTCCGGCGCAGGCAAATCAACCCTGATGTCCGGTTTGGCCGGCGTGCTCGGTGGAGATGACGAAGGCGAGCAGGAAGGCGAGCTGCTCATCGACGGCGTCGACGCCAGACAAGCGCGCGGACGTTGCGGGCTGGTGCTTCAGGACCCGGACTCGCAGACGATTCTCGAACGTGCCGGAGACGACACCGCATTCGGCTGCGAGAACCTGAACCTGCCGAAAGATGAAATCTGGAACCGGGCACGAGCCGCCCTTGACATCGTCGGGCTCGACTACATGGCGTTCGACCGCTCCACACGAGGACTTTCCGGCGGGCAACGTCAGCGCCTCGCCTTGGCGGGCGTGCTGGCCATGCACCCTGGCTTGCTGCTGCTTGACGAACCGACCGCCAACCTTGACCCGGACGGTGTCAAGGAAGTGCACGACGCTGTCCGCCACGTCCTCGAACAAACCCATGAGACGTTGGTTGTGGTGGAACATCATATCGACGTGTGGCTCGACCTGGTCGACCGCGTCATCGTGCTGGGCAAACCCGAAGCCGATTCGAACGTCGGCGGCGTAATCGCCGACGGCACTCCAGACGAAGTGTTCGGCCACATGGGTCAGGTGCTTGCCGACGGCGGTGCGTGGGTGCCGGGCCGCACCATCGAAAGCCACGCGCCCAAACCGGAACAAATCCGGCAACCGCAGGACGTCGTGCTTTACACCCGGGATCTGAGCTTCGGCTATGATTTCCCGCTCGGCGAGCATATCGACCTCGAATTCCATTCCGGTGAGGTGACCGCGTTGACCGGCAGAAACGGCGTGGGCAAATCCACACTCGGACTCACTCTCGCAGGACTGCTCAAACCGATGGCAGGACGTGTATGCATGGCGGACGATCTGGTACCTCCCCATCGCGAAAACAATGTGATCACATGGAAAAGCCGCGACTTGCTGGGACGTATCGGCATGGTGTTCCAAGAGCCGGAACACCAGTTCGCCGCATCCACCGTGCGAGACGAGGTGGCCATCGGCCCCAAATCCATGGGCAAAACCGACGAGGAGGCGTATTCCATCGCCGACAGGCTGTTGGAACGCCTGAATCTTTCCCGCTTCGCCAAAGCGAATCCATTCACCCTATCGGGCGGTGAGAAAAGAAGACTGTCCGTGGCGTCCATGCTGGCTGCCGCGCCAAAAGTGCTGGTCATGGACGAGCCGACATTCGGACAGGATTTCACCACGTGGACCAGCATGGTCCAATTGATCGCCGGTGCGCGCGACCAAGGTTGCGCGGTCATCATGATTACGCACGATGAGCCGCTCATCGAAGCGCTGGGCGCACGCCGTATTTTGGTCAGAGAGGGGGAGTGACATGCTCGAAACCAACAAAAACAGTGGGCGCGACGGCAATGAAAAGCTCGAAACCATTACCGTGGTGCCACACAAGGAACGTCGTAACGAAACGAAGCCGGCGTCACCGTCATGGTTCGTGGCGAAAATCAACCCGGTAAGCCGTTTCATCGGTGCGTTGATCCTGTGCATTCCGATGTTCTTCACCCTCGATGTCGTTTCGGCATCCGTGGCGTTTGGTTTGGAAATGCTATTGTTATGGATCGGCGGAGTGGCTCCTTGGACGGTCTTGCGCAAGACATGGCCGGTATGGATAGCGGCCACAGGCAGCTTCGTTTCCGTGGCGTTGTACGGCAAGACATCCGGCACGGTGCTGGCCAATCTGGGCGGCATCATCGTCATCTCCCAAGGATCGCTCTATCTGGCGTTGGCCACATTCCTACGTGTCGCCGCAATCGCCGTGCCGGGTGTGATTCTGGCTTTGGGACTCGACCCGACCGATCTGGCCGACGGACTCGTGCAGATTCTGCGCCTGCCGCAACGTTTCGTATACGGCGGCCTTGCCGGCATGCGCATGTTCACGCTGCTGCAGGACGATTGGCGTGCACTCGGCCAGTCACGCCGCTCGCGTGGCCTCGGCGACGGCAGCACCATCAAACGCGTCTTCTCGCAGGCATTCAGCCTGCTCGTCGTATCCATCCGACGTGGAACGAAACTCGCCACCGCCATGGAAGCGCGCGGATTCGGATCCGACGCGCCACGAAGCCAAGCGCGCGAATCGAAACTGCATGCGGTCGACTGGCTGTTCTACGCCATCTGCATCGCGGTGCCGGCAATCGCGTTGGCCACCGCATACTACACCGGCTGCTGGCATTGGGCGTTCAGCAACGTGTCCAACTAATGGATGATGATTCCCCAATCGGCAGCTAAATGATAAAGCTCTCTGTCATACGTTCCAATCGGAATCGTATGACAGAGAGCTTTATCCTATTTCGGCAAGCCTTACACGGCTTCTTACTTGGCGAGCTTATCCAGCAGCAACGCTTCGGTGATGACGTTGTTCTTCAACGCCGGCAGACTGATGGACTCGTTCGGGCTATGCGCGTTGGCCTTCGGATCCTCCGGCCCGGTAACCAAGACTTGGGCCTTCGGGAAAATACGCTGCAATTCCGGAATGAACGGGATGGAACCACCCTCGCCCTTGTTGACCGGAGCCACACCGAACGCTTCCTCCATGGCGTCCATGGCGTCCTTGGTGGCCTCAGCGTTCGGATCCATGGCCCAGCCCATGCCGTTGTCGAGCTTGTCGACCCACACTTCGGCACCGAACGGCGCATGCTCCACCATGAACTTGGCCAACGCCTCCTGGGCCTCTTCCGGGCGCTGGTTCGGCGCGGTGCGCAAGCTCAGACGGAACGTGGTTTCAGGAGAGATGACGTTGAAGGATCCTTCCACCGGATGCGCGTCGAACCCGATGACGGTGACGCTGGGCTTCGTCCACAGACGCGCGGCGAGCGAACCGGTGCCGGCAAGACGATACGATTCGACGATGCCCGCGTCGGCGCGCACAGTCGCCTCGTCCATATCACGCTGCAGGCCGCCAACCGGTTCCTCGGACGCAACGCCCGGCACGGCCAAATCGCCATTGGCGTCGTACATGGAGGAAATCAACATCGCAGCCAGCGTGTTCGCGTCAAGAATCGGGCCGCCATACTGGCCGGAATGCACCGGATGTTCCAACGCCTTGATGTGCACATCAATATCGGTGTTGCCACGCAGCGACGTGGTCAGCGACGGAATCTCAGCGGACCAGTTGCCCGAATCGGCCACAATGATCACATCGGAAGCGAACTCGTCCCGGTGCTCTTCGATGAACGGAATGAAGCTCGGAGAACCCATCTCCTCCTCGCCTTCGATGAACACCTTGATGTTCACCTTCAGATCGTCTCCAAGCGCTTTCAGCGCACCGGAATGAATGGCGATTCCACCGCCGTCGTCCGCGGCTCCGCGGCCGTACAGACGCGTGTCGATTTCAGTGCCGACGAACGGGTCGGTGTTCCACACGTTCGGATCCGGAACCGGCTGCACATCGTGATGCGCATACAGCAGCACCGTCGGCGCGTCCTCGCTGACATTCTTGGAACCGATGACCTCCCAAGCGCCCGGCGTGCCGTCGGGATTGTGCGACTGCACTACCTTCGTATCGACACCAACCTCGCGCAGCAGATCAGCCACGAATTGCGCGGAACGCTTCATATGGTCCGCGGTGATGCCCTTCGCGGAAATCGACTGCAAGGCGATCTTCTGGTTCAACACGTCGACGATGCGGCTGAAATCCGACTCGACGCGCGTGCGAATCTCTTCGGCTCCTAAAGCTGTCATAATCCTTGATGCTCCCTATATATGCGCGTGTATTACGCGGATTGAATATCGTGTGACGAATGTCCATTGTATCCGTTCTTCGCAGACCGTCCGACCGCAGCTTGAACCGCAACGCAAATGGCATCGCGGGCGGCATCGAGCGTCGATACGTCACCTTACGCTCTATAGACATGAGTTTGTTTACCAAGAAGGAAGAGCCGGCGCAGGAGAACGTCGAGAGCAAGGCTGCACAGCCGACCTCCGGCAAGGGCCGTCCGACCCCGAAGCGCAAGGACGCCCAGGCGCAGAATCTCCGTCCGCTGGTCCCCAAGGATCGCGACGCCAGCCGTAAGGCGGCCAAGGCCCGCATCCGCGAACGTGAGAACGCCGAATACGATGCCATGCAAAGTGGCGACATCAACCACATGCCGAAGTCGGAACGTCTGCCGTGGCGCATCTACATCCGTGACTACGTCGATGCCCGCTTCAATCTGGGCGAGTTCTTCATCCCGGTCGCGTTCATAATCCTGATCGGATCCATGGTCGTCACCTACAAGTGGCCTGCATTGGCGTTGCCGCTCATGCTGATCATGTATGTCTACTTGTTCGCCGTGATTATCGACGTGGCGGTCATGTGGCACAAGCTCAAGAAGAAGCTCATCGAGAAATTCGGTGAGCAGTCCGTGGCCAAGGGCATGCGTTCCGGTTCCTATGCGTGGAGCCGTGCCATCCAGATTCGCCGTTGGAGGCTTCCGAAGCCTCGTTACCCGAAGCGTGGACACTGGCCGGAGTGATCGGTATCGAGAACCGCCGGTGATTTTTCAAGCCGTCAGCGAACAACTGACGGCTTTTCCATTACCATGGAAAACGATTGCTCGCATCGAACAAAAGCTCACTTCACGTGCGTGCAAACGAATCAATGAGGAACGAATTGGGATTCAATATGGTTCAACAGCATTTCGACATCGCTATCATCGGAGCCGGCCCCGGCGGTTACTCTACGGCACTGCGTGCTGCGGAGCTCGGCAAATCGGTGGCGTTGATCGAACGTGACGGTACGCTCGGTGGCACATGCCTCAACCGCGGATGCATCCCATCGAAGGCATTGTTGACCGCCGTGCATAGCGTCGAAACCATCCATAACGCCGAACGCATGGGCATCAACGCCACGCTGCAGAGCATCGATTTCGGCAGATTGCGTGATTTCCGCGTCTCCACCGTGGAAACGATGACGAAAGGGCTGACGGGCCTGCTGGCGCATCGCGGCGTCACCGTATTCCGCGGTTGCGCGGCATTGCAGAACGCGCATACAGTACGTGTCACGCCGGCTGAGGGGGAGACGCAGGTATCGCGGTCCGTGGAAGCCGGCGTGTTCGAACCGGTTGAAACGGAACTTGCGATCGATGCCGACGACGTCGTGCTGGCAACCGGATCGCGTCCGCTTGCGTTGCCTGGAAATCCGTTCGCCGGCGCGCTGATCGATTCCACCCAGGCGTTGGAGCTGAATACCTTGCCCTCCAGCGCGGTGATTATCGGTGCGGGTGCGGTGGCATTGGAATTCGCGTCGCTGTGGAATGCCGCCGGTTGCGAAGTGACACTGCTGATTCGTAAGGACCGCGTGCTGTCCACATGGGAACGCCGTGCTTCGATGACGCTGACACGTGAGCTGAAACGCAGGGGAGTGAACGTGATCGCACGCACCGCGGTGGACCGTGTCGACACTGGCGCGAACCTAGGGGCCACTGTGCACTATCGGCAGGGCGATTCCGATGAGGACCGCACCGCTTACGGCGAAGTGGTGCTTGCCGCCATCGGACGTGTGCCCAATACCGACGCCGACTGGTTCCGCTCCAGCGGCCTGAAGCTCGACGAACGAGGATACGTGACCGTCGACGGATACGGACGGACGAACCTTGATGGCGTGTGGGCGCTGGGAGACATCACTCCAGGTCATGCGCTGGCCCACCGCGCCTTTGAACAAGGCATCACCATCGCTGAGAAAATCGCCGGAGCCGATCCAAAACCCGTGATTGACGACACCGTGCCACAGGTGGTGTTCTCTTTCCCCGAAGCAGCAAGCGTCGGATTGACGCTCGACCAGGCAAAAGCGCGCGAAGACGTGGTCGAGCCGAAGGAGACGGCATACCCGATGCTGTCCAACGCGCGCATGCTGATGAGCGGTGAAGGCGGATCGATGACCGTCGTCAGCGGTGCGTTTGCGAACAATCCTGATATGCAGGTGGTGTTGGGCGTGCACATCGTCAGCCCAATCGCCAGTGATTTGATAGCGGAAGCCGAACAGTTGGTCGGCAACCGTGTCCCGCTTGCCGATGCGGCACGGCTCATCCACCCGCATCCCACGTTCAGCGAGACGCTCGGTGAGGCGTTGCTGAAAGCGGACGGACGCCCGCTGCATACGAGATAGGCGGAGTAGAATAGCGCAGTCGCACCATAAATGGCATGGTTCCTGATAGACTATCGTCCCAGTGTGTGTAACCGAACCGTCAAGCGAGGAAGTCGATGGCAGATAAAGCAGAGAAAAAGAAGCAGAAGAAGCAAGGCACCATCAACCAGATCATCCAGATCTTCAAATACACCCAAGCTGAGGATAAGGCGCTTCCGTGGCTGTGCGGTGGCGTGTTCGTGGCACCGATTGTCGTGTTCGTCGTACTGGGCGTCATATTCAAGTGGCATGTGTTCAGTTGGATCCTGTTCATGATTCTTGCCGTCATGCTGGGCGTGCTGTTCGCCACCATGATGCTCACCAAGCGTGCCGACAAGGTCGGCTACGCCAAGATCGAAGGTCGTCCCGGTGCCGCAGTAAGCGTGCTCGGCAACATCAGCAAGGCCGGCTTCAACTTCCCCCAGGAACCGGTGTGGATTGACCCGAAGACCAAGGACGCCATCTGGCGCGGTACCGGTTACAACGGCATCTATCTGCTGGGCGAAGGCGATTACAATCGCGTCAAGCGAGCCATGGATCGTCAGGAGCAGCGCATCAAGGGCGTGACCGCCGGCTCCGAAATCCCGGTCTACCGTATGTACGTCGGCACCGGCGCAAACCAGACCCGCCTCAAGGACGTGCGCAAGACGCTGCTCAAGTTCAAGAGCTACCAGCCGACCCATCACAAGAACAAGCTGATGGCCGCCATCCATCCGAGGACTCGTTTCGTGCTCACCAAGACCGAGCTCACGGTGCTCAACGAGCGTCTGCGTACCCTGCAGCTGAAGAACGGCATGAGCGTGCCGAAGGGCGTCGACCCGATGCATCCGCAGCGCGTCAGCCGTCGCGCCATGCGCGGCCGCTGACGGTCATAGCACCCGCATGATGTCACGGAAGGTTCCGATCGTATTCATACGATCGGGACCTTTTTCATGCTGCCTGTCCATTAAATGAACGCTTCTGAAGGGGCGGACGTGGCTGTTCGTAACAATCGAATCGCGATTTTCCACGAAATCACACCTCGAATATGTCATTACGAAACATTCTCGTAACCCAAATGGCGAGTGAGCGAAACGCGCGACCATAGACTAAGAGCCTGTAAGTAACTTATTCGAAAGGAGCGGTCCCGTGACTGCACTTGAAACCAAGGCTGATGCTGAGGCCCTTATCAACAAGGAAGGCATTGAGTATGTCTCCGTTCGCTTCACCGATCTGATCGGTGTTCAGCAGCACTTCACCGTGCCGGCAAGCGAATTCCTGAAGGACGCCTTCACCGACGGCATGCCGTTCGATGGTTCTTCCGTGGAAGGCTTCCAGGCCATCAACGAGTCCGATATGAAGCTGGTGCCGGACGTTTCCACCGCATTCATCGATCCGTTCCGCAAGCACAAGACCCTCGACGTGGCATTCTCCATCGTCGACCCGCTGACCGACGAGCCGTACTCCCGCGACCCGCGTCAGG
>ERZ779885.810-NODE-810-length-33980-cov-4.624525_pt1 | contig 33980 bp, 19 predicted proteins | sample MGYA00511554_ERZ779885 | MGnify/ENA primary metagenome ERZ779885 (study PRJEB29588, sample SAMEA2160998) | human gut metagenome | biome: human gut; feature: human-associated habitat; material: faeces | place: Denmark | collected 2008/2010 ... | reverse complement strand
AGATGTTTTCAGAGAAAGAAATGCTGCACGGCTTCTTCTATGATTATATGTATAAAAAAACTCCCTGTCTTGCAGACAAGGAGTTTTTTCGGACGATGATTTTTATTTTTAATTCGTCTTGCTCGTATCTATCTTGAAATATCTGTTGATGTCTACACCGGCAAGAGCGGCTTTTTCCAAATATTTTTTACCGCTTTCTTCATCGCCGAAACGATAGAACATGGGAATGACTTGTTCTGCCAAAGCTCTCTCGTTGTAATAGTAATCACGTTGTACCGATCGTTTTTTATTGTTGTCGAGCGAGTTTATCCATGTTACGTATTCTACGGCGCTGTCGGCTATTTTTTCGAGCAAGGCTTTACCTTTTTCGTTTTGTTTCAGGAAATAATAGTCCATAGCCAGTTGTAAGGATATGTAATTGTGAGGAACCACATCACCGGGTATTTTTTCCATACAATAATCGAGGGCTTTCAATGCTTTATCGGTCTTCCCTTCCTGTATCAATTGATCGATGAGATCGATGAACATGATACGATAGGAATAACACATACGCCGTATGGTTTCGTCGAGGTAAATATCGGGGTTGACGTCTATTCCGCCCCAGACAAATTTATTCATGACGTTGTCATACATCTTGTCGGTATTGACTTGGTAACGTCCCGGCGTGTTTTCCAACTTCACTGGAACTACTTCATAAGCCATACCTGTACGCATGAAATACTTATCTGTTTCTGTGAAAAAAGAGGGGTCTACGGTCGTTGCAAAATATACGGGACGTTTCCAGCCAGTCTCGGCATTCGTACTGAGCAGATCAATAATGGCAAGATCATTCAAAATAAGCGTGTTTTTATCTTTGAACGATAAGTCTATGCGATCTACTATTTTGTCTTCATAGCCTTTCGGAATGATACCCGACTTCAATATTTTTTCCTTGTCTATGTCTATAAACAATTCACCGGTAGGCAGGTGATTGATTTTACCATATCCCGGAATCGTTTTGGTCCTTTCATCGTCGGAGAGGAAGTAGTCCATTGCCATTTTCACGGAAACAGGATAATCCACACGGTCTAAAATATAAGCGTATTCGCGTTTTTTATTGCCGTATTGCGATTCTTCCATCGATATGGGTAATGGATCCGACTCATAGGCTTGCGATTTCATCTGGTTTACGTACCAATCGGTCTGTAAATAGGAAAGATTGCATACGCGCACATCGGTACGGTAACCCTCGGTTTCCTGAGCGTACCACAACGGGAAGGTATCGTTATCTCCGTTTGTAAAGATGATACCGTTTTCATCGACCGATGTCAGATAGTTCTTTCCGAAGTCGCGGCATGTGTATCTGCCCGAACGGTCGTGGTCGTCCCATGTCTGACTCACCATCTGTATGGGAACGATGAGCGATATGACGGCAGCTATTCCGGCCGATAGTGTAGGATTTATTTTCTTGGACAGCAATTTGTATATAGCTGCTACTCCCAATCCTATCCATATGGCGAAAGCATAGAACGAGCCGGCATAAGCATAATCCCGTTCACGCGGCTGATAAGGCGTCTGATTCAGATAAATGACAATGGCAAGTCCCGTCATGAAGAAAAGGAAAAATACTACCCAGAAACTTTCAAGACCTTTCTTGCCGGAATAGAGTTGGAAGAAAAGACCCAAAAGACCCAGCAAGAGAGGCATCATGAAAAACATGTTACGGCCTTTGTTTTCTTTCAAGTCGGTAGGCAAAAGCGTTTGATCGCCGACAAGCATATTGTCTATGAAGTCAAAACCGGTAATCCAGTTACCGTAAGCAGCATCGCCATTGCCCTGTATATCGTTTTGACGTCCGGCAAAGTTCCACATGAAATAACGCCAGTACATAAAATTGACCTGATAATCGATGAAGAAACGCATATTCTCTACGAAAGTAGGTTTGCGTACCGTGCGTCCGTTTACGTTTACCGGTTTTCCTTTGAAATTAGACCATTCCTTATAAGCTCCTACATGACGTCCGTCGGGACTGTACATGCGGGGAAAGAACATGCAAAGTTCGGGAGTATAGATGTAGCTGCGTTTATGGTCGATGATTTCATAGCGATCGGGTTCGTTTTCCGATTTTTTTATGACGCGGGCCCATATAGGAGCACCTTCTTCATATTGGGGAGCTCCGTCTTTTCTTTCGACATCGGCCACGAAAGTCTGTCCGTAGAACAAAGGACGATCGCCATATTGTTCACGGTTGAGGTAGCTGCCCAAAGCAAAGACATCTTCGGGTGAATTTTGATCCATCGGGGTATTGGCTGTCGAACGTATGACGATAAGAGCGTAAGAAGAATATCCGATGAAGATGACCAGTACCGATACCAACACCATGTTGAGCAACCGTATGGGCAACTGTTTTTTATAGAAGAGGAATATGGCCAGGGCCAACGAAATCAATATGCCTATGAATATTTTACCGCTGATAAAAGGCAATCCCACCAATATGACGCTGATGAGGAACGATGTTCGTAGTCTGTTGATATTGTCTTGTTTGTAGGTTTCGTAGATGCCCCATGAAATACAGCCTATCACCAAGAAGAAATAAACGATGACACCCGAATTGAAAGGCATACCCAATACATTCACGCATAACAGTTCGATCCAACCGGCTACTTTTACAAATCCAGGGACAAGACCGTAAAGCAGAAATACGATACCGGCAAATGACAATAACAAAGCTATCAGAGCTCCTTTGGTCGTAGGATTACCGAACTTACGGAAGTAGTAAACCAATACCAGTGCAGGTATGGTAAGCAGGTTGAGCAGGTGTACGGCAATGGAAATACCTATCAGGTAGGCAATAAGTATGATGTAGCGGTCGGAATGCGGCTCGTCGGCTACATCTTCCCATTTGAGAATGAGCCAGAATACCAATGCCGTACAGAATGAAGAATAGGCATATACCTCTCCTTCGACGGCCGAAAACCAAAACGTGTCGCTCCATGTATAGGCCAATGCTCCTACGGCTCCGCAACCGAGAATGACGATCATTTGGGCAAGAGTCATCGCGCTGTCGTCTTTTACGATGATTTTACGGGCGAGGTGCGTGATGGTCCAGAAAAGCAATAATATGGTGGCTGCACTGAACAATGCCGACATGAGATTGATCATGTAAGCGACATGCGAAGGATCGGAAGCAAAATTGGCGAAGAAACGCCCGGTGAGCATGAAGATGGGGTTTCCCGGTGGGTGCCCCACTTCGAGTTTGTATGCCGACGAAATGAATTCTCCGCAATCCCAAAAGCTCGCCGTCGGTTCGAGCGTGAGGATATACGTTACGGCTGCAATCACAAAGACTACCCAACCGCAAATGTTGTTTAATAATCGGTATTGTTTCATGATAATATGATGGTAGAATATCTAAATTATAACAAATATAGGCGCAAATATAGGAAAAGTAAGCCATTTATATTTTTAAAAGATGGTAATAATCATCGTATAAGCCTATTTATAGGTCGAAAAATCCGAAAAACGTCCCCGATAGAATGAAAAACCGATAAATCGTCGTATTTTTAAGCTCTGTTTTTTTACACTTCCAAAATCATGCAAAAACGAATCTTGGTAACCGGAGCCGGCGGATTTATCGGCGGATTTATCGTGGAAGAGGCTTTGAGAAGAGGGTATGAGGCATGGGCCGGAATACGGCCTTCGACGAGTCGTGCGTATCTTACCGATGAACGTATCCGTTTCATCAATCTTTCTTTCGGAAACAAAGATGAACTGAAACAGCAACTTTTTCTCCAAACTTCCGAGATCGGCAAGTGGGATATTATCGTTCACAATTTGGGCGTTACCAAATGTAAAGATGCAAACGATTTTGAAAAAATAAATTACGGGTTTATAAGAAACTTCGCCGAAGCGCTTATCGAGACAGATAGCGTTCCCGAGCAGTTTATCATGATGAGCAGCCTCGGTGCTTGGGGTGCGGGCGATGAACGGAATTATGCGCCTATACGTCCTTCCGATATTCCTCATCCCGACACCCTCTATGGAAAAAGTAAGTTGAAGGCCGAAAAATTTTTACAATCGCTTCCTGATTTTCCCTATGTTTTCATGCGTCCTACCGGTGTTTACGGTCCTCGGGAGAAGGACTATTATCTGATGATGAAAACCATCAAGGCGGGATTTGATTTTTCGGTAGGTTACCGTCGGCAGCTTCTGACATTTATTTATGTCAAGGATTTGGTAAAGGCCGTTTTTCTGGCTATCGACAAAGGGGTGAAACGGCGCGGATATTTTCTTTCCGACGGTGAAGTGTATACTTCTTCCCAGTTTCGTCGTTACGTGGCTCACTCTTTGCATAAGAAGGTCGTCATACCCATACGTGTTCCGCTATTCGTACTGAAAGCCGTTTCATATATAGCCGAATTTATGGCCGGGATAGTAGGAGGATCGAGTACGTTGAACAGGGACAAATATCGCATCATGAAACAGCGCAATTGGATATGCGATACTTCTATGGCTCGGGAAGAACTCGGTTTCGTTCCCGATTATATGCTCGAACGCGGTGTTGCGGAGACTGTCGCATGGTATAAAAAGGAATGTTGGCTTTGATCCCCGACCTTGTTGTACGGTATCGAATGAAATTTTGATGGTAGGGATAGGATTTATTCCGGAATAGGAAGTTGAAGGTCAACGAACGACGGCGAACTTGGCCACTACTCCTTCTCCACCGTTATCGACCGATGCAAAGACCAGATAGATGCCGCTGCGCAGACGGTCGCCGCTGCGGGTGAGTCCGTTCCACACGAGTTGTCCGCCGGTCGAAAAATTCTGATAAATGATATTTCCCGCCGTATCGGTGATTTTTACCAGTGAATTTTCTTGTAATCCCGTAACGGTGATATTCCCTTCGTAATCGGGTCGTACGGGATTAGGAAATACATATACGTCGGAATAATCGTCTTTGGGCTCAGTAGCTTCGGCCCGGAAAGAGACAAGACCGCTTTCGGTCGCAAAGAATACCTCTCCGGTTTCGGGGTGTACGGCAATGTCGTAGATATTGTCGGAAGGAAGCGGAGAATTGTCCGAAGTAAAATGATAAATGGTTTCCTGCCCGTCTTTACTTACGAGGTAGGCTCCCGAATTTTTAGTGCCGAACCACTTGCGGTCGGCACCATCTATGGCGATGGCCTGTATCGTCTCATCGTTGAGCAGATAGTCGGCCAGATTAGTACCATCGTTCCGGGCTATTTTTATGCGGTTGCAAGTAAAGTTGCTATTGGCGAAATTGTCGGGATTGGTGATGATGATAGGGCCTCGGTTGGTGGCTATCCACAATTTTCCGTCATGATCTTCGGCTATTTCGTAAAAGATATTTCCGTCGATGCTTTCACCGTTTTGGTCGGTAAAGGTGATAAATTTACGTGTTTTGTCATCGGAAATACTTTCGGTTCCGTTTTCTTCAAAGGCAAAAACAAAAGAGTTGTATGCCGGACAGGTTATCCATTTGGCCGAAGATTTTTCGGGAATAAAAATCTGATTGAGGTTGCGTTGGCTTTTCAAGTCATTGTATGCGAGTTGATACCACGTACCATTACGTCGCATGACAGAGAGTCCGCACTCGGCGTTGAGATTGAGAACGTACAGGTTTTTCTTATTGTCAAAAACAATAAATCCCGCTTTGTAGGCCCAGTCGGAAGCATTGCCTATGGTACTGTTTTCGTCGTTCCAATGCGTATCGTATCGATTGTTTTTGAAGCGGTACAATCCTTCCAGCCATGTTCCCACATAAAATGTTTCCTTATCGTCGGGATCTACGGCGATGTTGTAGAGATTTCCCCATGTAATCGACGGGTGTTTCGATACCGGTATGCCTTCGGGAAGTATATTTGTCCATTTTCCGTTTTCGAGAATCGAGATATAGCCGTCGACATCTTGTTCATCGTTGAGATAACCCACTCCGGCAGGAGAAACATATACCCGTCCGTTGGCAACGGTCAATGAAAAAGGGTTATATACTTTCTGATAGATGTTGCAAGGTATTTCCGTTTCTTGTGAGAGTGCGGAGGAACGGTCGTATTTCAGAGAAACGACAGATTCGCTTTCGATGATCCACAAGCGGTTTTGGTCGTTACTGCAAGAGACATCTACTGGTTCGTAACCTATATTGTCGAGAGAGAGGACGGTAGTAGATTGAAGATTTTCATCATAAAAATATACCTGTTTGTCGTGGGTATATATGAGCAATCTATTATCTTGGATTTCTATTTTTTTCGTTTTGTTCTCAGGTAAGAACAGAGTCGCATTTTCGCTGTTTTCGGTCAGATAATAAAGATTGTCGTTATCATGCAGCATAAGCAAACCTTCACCGAAAGGACGTAATTTTTTCATGTAAGAGTTTCGCATCTCTTCCCAGCTGTTTATGTCGTAAGGGATTCCGTCGACATGACAGCGGTATAGCTTGCGGTCGGCACGTATGCAATAGAGATAGTCGCCTTGACGGGCGGCCGTGTATATTTTTTCGTTGAAAGTGTAAGTCGTTTTTATTTCTTTTTTGTCGTTATTCAATACGACAATGCCGAAGTCGGTTGCCAGATAAGTTTCGTTGTCGAAGAAAGATATGTCGTTTATGGTTTTGGAAGCGGTGATGGAAGCATTTTTTATGTAAGGAAGATTATAAGTCTTTTCTGTGTCCATATCGATGAGATCGATATTGCTGTTATTGTAAACGACGACCAACAGGTCGTTGTCGCTTTTGGCTGCTATGAGGTCGATATTGTTGTCCGATAAAATATTCAGCCGCGAAAGCTCCCTTATTTCTTTATCGTTTTTCCCGTAAGAGAACAGTGAATTATCGGCCAAAAAGAAAACTTTATCTCCTCCCTCGCATATCTGCTTGGGTGTACGGAAAGTGGCATAAACTTCCCATTTACCTACCGGTTGAAGTGCCGATGCAGGCAATAAAAAAGCACATGCAAATAATATGAGGAGAAATTTTTTCATGAATTTTTGAGAAGAAAAGTCGCCAGTTTTTTCACGGCACGAGCACGGTGGCTGATTGCGTTTTTCTGTGTGTCGCTCATTTCGGCGAATGTGAGAGTTTCGTTTTCGGGTAAAAAGATAGGGTCGTAACCGAATCCGCCTTCTCCTCTGCGCTCGTTGAGAATAAGACCTTTGATTTCTCCCTCGAATGTATATTCGTTATTACCGAGAACAAGGGCCACGACGGTACGGAAACGGGCTGTCCGGTCGTTTACTCCTTGCATGAGAGAGAGTACTTTCTCCATGTTTTTTTCGGAGTTGTGGGCTTCTCCTGAAAAACGAGCCGAAAACACACCGGGAGCTCCCCCGAGAGCGTCGATTTCGAGTCCCGAATCGTCGGCAAAACAATCGTAGCCGTATTTTTCTTTGATATAACGGGCTTTGATGAGGGCGTTTCCCTCGAATGTGTCGGCTGTCTCGGGTATGTCGTCATGACAGCCGATTTGTTCCATATCGAGTATATCGAACGTGCCGCCCAAAATTTTTCGCACCTCGTCGAGTTTGTGGGCGTTATTGGTGGCAAAGACAAGTTGTTTCATGTTTTTATAACGATGTTTTGCCGCAAATTATTGTCTTAGTCGTGGAGCGTTTATGTTTTTATCTTATCGAATCCTTCCCCATAAACGCCGATGACATTGGATTGGGATATAAAAGCATGATTGTCGATCTGTTTCACGAGGCGGAAAATACTGTTCGATTCGGTACGTTTGGCTAATACGACGATTACTTTTTTGGGTTGTTTGGAGTACCACCCCGTGCCGTCGAGAATCGTTACGCCCCGGTTTATATCGTGGTTTATGCGATCGGCTATCTCCTCGTATTTGTCGGAGAAGATAAAGAGTTGTACCGATTGTCTTATACCGTTGATGATCAAGTCACACGTATAAGTCGAAACGGCCAATACGACGAAACCGAAAAGAATTTTTTCGAAGTCGTGGAATATGAGATACGACGATGATATGATACACAAGTCGCAGTACAGGATACTGCGTCCCAGCGTAATGGGTTTGTACTTATTGATGATGGCTGCGACAATATCGGTTCCTCCCGTGCTGCCGTTGTGTATGAAGGCCAGCCCGATGCCTATTCCCAGCATGATACCGCCGATGATGCACGACATGAAAGGTTCGTCCTTTACGAGCGGTTCCTTGATATATACGGTCGCTATCGAGAGTAGTACGGTGGTCATCAGCACACCGAATATGGAACGTATGCAATATTGCCAGCCGATGATGCGTATGGCCGCAATAAGAAGGATTCCGTTGATGGTGAAATAGGTAACGGGAATGGGTATTTTCGTACCGAAGAAGATAAGAGCCGAGAGACCGGTCGTACCGCCGGTTACGATTTCGTTCGATACGAGAAAACCTGTCCATCCGAAAGCGTAGCACATCAGGCCCACCGTAATGATCGTGTAGTCTTTTACTTCATTCCAAATGTCGCGGGGAGATAATTTCATAGTCATGACATATAAGGTTTAGCAGCTTGTCCATTTGCGTAATGATGCGACAAAGATAATAAATTTCGGAATGGCTTATATTCTATCTCTTTTTTTTTGAATATTAAGGTTTAAAACAAAAAAGTAACCCCCGTATTGCGGGGGTTACAAGTGGACCGGTGAGCTTTGTTATTTATTAATAGTCGGCGTTTTGGGGATCAAATTCGGTCCACCCTTCAAGCCAGTTGTTATTGGCATCGAAAGCTCCGATATAATTTACTTGTTCCATCGAAGAGAGCTTGCTGTCGTCGAACGAAGCAGCGGTGAGCAGCGGGCTGCCGGCTGCTGGACGATAGTTGGTTCCTACTTCGGTATCGGCTCCCACGAGATTCATCTCTTCGAGCGTGCTTACCCGGTTACCGGTTTGTGCGAGGAAGAAACGGCTCGAGAAAGAAGTCTGCGTATTGTCGTAAATGGGCTTGCCGTCGTTGTCATAACCGGTTACCAATACGTCATCATATGATTTGTTGGCATCACTGCCGGTGATACCCATTTCGGCAAACCAGATGTTTTGGAGTTTCAACAATCCGTTGGTAGCGGCACTTTGAGTATCTCCTTTTTGATTGTCGAGAATGAGACCGATGGGGTATCCTACGGCAATGGAGTTGAAGCAGTTCAATCGGCTGTTGCGTCGTATCTGCATGGCGGCCTGGAATTTACCGAGGGCCGAACCGTTATTGGGATATGCTTCACCGCCATTGATGTAATCGGTGGTGTTTTCGAAATTGGCATCGACAGCCATCGGGCCTATGAAAGTGATGTTGCTGAAAGTTGCAGTCGTGTAGGGGTCGACAGCGGCACCGTCGGCACAGTTGTCCGATTCGAATCCGTTCGATTGCGATGTGTCGGCAATACGAGAGTCGCGCACGCTGAGACCGAATTGTACTTTGCCCGAGAATCCGTTGTCGGTGTCGAACTCATCGTCCCAACCTTTGTAAGCAATGAGGTATTTGGCACTGACCGTACCGCCGAACCACTCGTAAGAGTCGTCGTTGCAATATGATACTTGTAAGTGGTCTACTTGCGTACCGCTACCTACCGAACCGAATGTAATACCGTTGATTTCTTTGTCGCGTTCGAAGGGATAACCGGCAAATTCTACACGTACATAACTGATGATACCCGAGTTGTCGCTGTCATTACTGCCGCCGTGTTTGGTACGGGGACCGCCCTCGATCTGCATTTGACCCTGATTGTTGCGGGCGTTACCGCAGATGATGAGTCCGCCCCAGTCGCCCGGTTTACGGTTGCCTTTGGCTTCTTCCGAGGTAAATACGATGGGTTTCTGGGCAGTACCCTGAGCAAAGAGTTTTCCGCCGGGTTCTACGATGAGGGCGGCTTTGGTCTGTTTATCGCCTTTGATGATGGTGCCCGGTTCGATGGTGAGTTCGGCTCCGCTGGCAATGTAAACCCAGCCTTTGAGCAGATAAGTGCCTTCGGAGAGTGTTTGTTTTCCGGTGAAGACGAATTCCTGATCGCCGTTACCGATAACGTTACCGTCGAACAACAGGCCGTTGCTGCTTTGATTTCCACCGTTTCCTCCGTCGTTGTTGTCATCATCGTCGCTGCAAGCCGTTACGGCTCCACACAAGAGGGCAATGAATGCCCAACTCAGAAATTTTCTTGATTTCATTTTCTGTTTTGTTTTTGGTTTGATAATTCCTTCCGGAACAATTATGTTTCTATTTTGAGATGGTTATCTTTTCAGAAAGTGTAGCTTATCGAGAGATGGAAGTTACGTCCCGGTTTATACTGTCGGGTTATTTCTTCGATTTCCTTTTTCTGTCCGTCTTTGGTCGTAATCTTGTCGCGTTGCATAAATGTTACTTTGTTGGCCAGCAAGTCGCGGACCCCGCATTTTATTTCCCAATGTTTTTTAGCTTTCCAAGAAAGGCTCAGGTCTACGGCATCGCGAGGCATTTCATAGGAATCGGGTATGCGCACGGTCTCTTCATTACCACTGCTTCCTATGTATCGGCCTACGCCGGCTATACGTTTACCTATGCGGTTGTAGAATACGGCGGCAGTGATGCCAGTCTTTTCGTTACGGTAGGAGAGACCCGTGTTGATGAGGTAGGGCGATTGTCCCTGCATGGGCCGGTCTTCTTCCCGATCGCCTTCGGGAAACTCTACAAGACTCTTGATAAGGGCGCCGTTGAATACGAAGTCGAATGAAGGCATTCCCATAAAAGCAAGGTTTTTACGTATGTCGACTTCGAGTCCGTAACTGTATGCTCCGTCGGCGTTGCGATAAGAATAAACAAGGTCGGTACCCCCGGTTACGGTATAGGTCCATTCTATGGGATCATCGAAATGTTTGTAGAAGAGAGCGACCGATATTTGTTCGCCTTTGGAGGGATACCATTCGTAACGCAGGTCGATGTTCTGCACATAGCAGGGGCGTAACTCGGTGTTACCCTGTACGTTCGAGGCGAGATCGAAATCGTAAAATACCGAAGGAGAGACTTCTCGGAATTCGGGGCGGTTTACCGATTTACCGTAAGAGGCACGCATTTGATGCTCTTCGTTGAACTTGTAGGTGGCGTTTACCGAAGGGAAAAAGTCGTTGTACTTATAGTGTGTGCTTTGAGGGCTTTTTTCGTAATCCCGGGTATTGCGGATAAGTTCCATGTCGTTGTGTTCGAACCGGACACCGGCGTAAAGATTGAAACCTCCCCACGGCAGGTTTACGCCCACATACCCGGCTCCCAGCAGGTTGTTGCCGTCGTAATTGTTACGCATTTTCACTTCTTCGAGCAGATAGAGTTTGTCGGCCCCGTAGTTTGCATCGATAAGCAGTTCGGTGGGAAGGTCCATGTGGCGGAATCCTTCGGGCAGCGTGTTGTGATTGTAATTCCAGTTATAAATAAAACTGCGGGTACGGTAACTTCTCGTGCGATACTCGCCATACGCTCCCGCTTTGACAGAAGGGCTGAAAGCACCCCACTCGAAATCGTGTCGGTAGTTGACGTTTGCCGAAGCGATGTGCTCGTCAAGACGGGTAAATTCGCGTGTGATGTCGTTTCCGGTAGAGAGTGCGAGAACGCCGGTTTCGAGTGCGTCATCTATCAGATATTTGCGACGGTCGGGCAGCAGGCGGTTGGCGTAGGCATATCCTGTACTCCAATCGAAATAATCGCTTTCAAATGTATGTTTACCCGTAAATTGTCCGTTGTAGGTCGTGCGGCTGCTGTAATAGTACTCGGCATTTTCTTCGTGATTGTTCTGCGCACTGATGCCGGTACGGTAGGTATAGCGGTCGGTACCTATTTGATTGAAGATGTTCTTGAACTCGAAGCGGTTGTTTTCTTTTCTGGGAATGAACGTTATGTTCAGCATGGCGCCTATGCGGGCCGTATGGTTGTACTGGTCGTCGACACTGCGCCGCAGATAATTGCTGCGGTCGTTGTCGGTATCATAAGCGCCGAACAGCGAATTCTCCATGTCGAGGTAGGTCTTGAAACTGTTGCTGTAATTGAGGGCTCCGATAAGGCCTATTTTCCCTCCGGCCGAAAGGCGGCGTATGCGGCTTACATCGGCGCTTATGCTCAGGTCGCCGACCGGGTGCATGGTACGTACCTTCCAGTCGTTGTTGAATCCGTTTCCTTGCAAGTCGATACCGTCGCTGGCTATGGGTTTGAGTGAGGCGTCCATACCGCCGTCGAGATGGCGCAATCCGTTGTCGAATCCCAAAAAGTCGGTTTTACTGCCTTTATTATGCTTGAAGTCATGGAAATGGGTCGCATCGTTGATGTTTCCACCTATCGATAGCGTAAAACTGTTTTCGGCAGGCAGGTCTTTGGTCGTAAGCAGAATGAATCCGCCGCTGAAATCGGCCGGGTACTCGGGTGCAGGCGATTTTACGATGGCGATGTTTTCGAGTTGCGAGCTGGGTATGATGTCGAAAGAGAACGCCCGTGAGTCAGCCTCGGTACTGGGTACGGCGCTACCGTTGATCCAAACGTTGTTGTAGCGTTGCGAAAGACCTCTTACCATGACAAACTTATTGTCGATGATACTGATACCCGGTACACGGCGTATGGCTTCGGACGCGTCTTTGTCCTGAGCTATTTTTATTTGTTGCGACGATACACCGCTTTGTATCACGAGGCTGGTTTTGGTCGCCGCTATCATGCCGAGTTCGGTATTTCGACGCATTTGTCCTATGACGACGACTTCATCGAGGGTCTGATCGTCGGGTTTGAGTCTGATGTCGAGAATGAGTGGCGTACTTTCGAGAACTTTCAAGTCCGAGAGCGTTTCGCTTTGATAAGAAATATAATTGATGATAAGGGTATAAGAACCTATTTTCAAATTTTTCAATTCGAAACTTCCTGTTTCGTCGGTAAAAGCGGCAGTGGTCGTTCCTACGACCGATACGGTGGCTCCGGCCAGAGGTTCACCGGTAGAGTTGTCTTTTACAGTACCTTTTATCACGGCGCACCTGGCAGCGGCAGGCATGGTGAGAAGAAGGCAGATGATAGTGATAATTTTTGTAAAGCGTTTCATTTGATTCCCATGATTTTTCGACAGCAAAAGTCGCTCTTTCTCATTACAGGATAAATGCAAAGCGTTGACGTTTCGGTAACAGCTGTATGACAATTCGATTTCATTTTTTTCCAAAAAATAATCAACCAAATCTGTTTTGATTATTTTTCTTTTTTACGGGTAAAATTTTCGATTAGTTATTTATCAAACCATAATTTCTGTATATTTGCGAGGTTATAATATATAATTTTGCAATGTAATTGTATGGTAAGAAAATTGTTTATATGATTGGTAATAAACTAATTAAATATGATAGATGGAGTAAGCCCTCTAAAATGAATGATTATATTTTTATATTCATTTGTTTTGTAGCATTTTATATCTTGAATAGTTATAGCTATCTGATCGGAGATGATTGGGTATATAGTTTCATGCAGGTAGGTGATTCATATTATCCTATGCATTCACTGAAAGATGCCATGATTTTTCAAATGGAGGATTATATGAGATGGAGCGGACGTTTTTTTGTGCATACTTTGGTCTCATATTTTTGTGGAATTGCGGGAATGGAAGTTTTCAAAATTTTCAATTCTGTAGTATTTACAGCTTTAATTGTCGGCTTGGTAAAATTGATTCGAAATGAGTTCGGTTTTCGCTCTACCGATGGTGTTTTGGTATTATTTCTTCTCTTTTTCCTAATGCCCTATCCCGGAGAGATATTTTTGGGTTCCGTCGCCATGACGGTAAATTATTTATGGACATCTTGTGCGATAGTATGGTTTGTTGTGCTGTATGAGAAAGTAAAACATACCGATTTTTTCTACGGACGGTGGTTAAATGTTTTGCTGTTTTTCTTGGCGTTGGTTGTGGGCAGTTTTCAAGAGAGTTTCTCTATCGGAGTGAGTGGAGCACTTTTGGTTTATTATTATTTCCATCGGAAAGAGTTTAAAGGATATGTTTTATCGCTAGTCTTAGGTTTTTGGGTAGGTACGGCCATTGTTACGCTCGCTCCGGGAAATTTTACCAGAATGAATGATTATACCGATGACAGTCTGATTACAGACTATATTATCCGAGGAGCTTATCTGTTTTTCGACTCCAAGCTGTTAAATCTGGCTGTTTTGGGATCAGTGCTCTTGTTTATAAAGGATAGGGAGGAATTTATGGTATTTTTCCATAAAAATCTCTTTTACTATCTGACAATATTTTTCAATGCTGCCGTGATAGTATTCATTACATATATGGGAGAGCGGCAGTTGACATGTATAGAATTATTTTCATTGATTCTCATTGTAAAAATACTCTATGGTTATTGTTCTGGCATATATAAGTATCGTAAAGCAATTACTCTGACTTTTATTATTTTGTTTTTGTTATCGTACATTCCTATCTTGCATTATAGAAAAATCGCATGGAAAGAGGCTATGGCTTTGAATAATAGCGAGGTGGTAAACGAGATTGTGATAAATGATAGTTATATCGAAACGCTAAGTAAGTTTTCGTCTAATTATTTGGCAAAACGATATACTTATTTAGTTACGTTTGAAGACTGGTCTGTCAGGGCTTTTTCCAGATTCAAGTCAGAAGGAAAGGATTGTCATTTGGCTCTTCTTCCCGCTTCGAAAGATAGTATTGTACAGGAATTTCATAAATACGGCGAAAATAGTGTTTGTTATAACAAGAAAAAACATTATTTTATCATAGGACTGCCAATAGATACTCCTCTTAGGAAATGTGAAATCTGTTCGGAATCGTTGAGTGATTTGATAGGATTAAAAAATAAAATTCTTGGAATCGATAAGGTTTACAAAAAAGATGTAACCAATCAGTTGTTTTCTTTTGAAGAAGCTGGTTGGCGATATTCGATATGTTATGTACCCGATTATAAAATTTTCGATATTTTGGTCTATTAGTAGGGCTTCTTATTTGAAGTAAACAGGGCGTCGATGAGAACTGGACCATTGGAAAGAGATTCTTCACTTCACGTTGTTCCGTTCAGAATAACAAGAGGCTTTTGAGGGCAGCTGCCTGTTTGTCATTCCGAGTGAGGCCGGTAGGCCGACGAGGAATCTCGCCTTTTTATTCGCTTGGGCGGAGATGTTTTGCTACTGCTCGAATGTGTCATTCCGAGCGTATGCAATCTTATGTTTCCGGGGCTTTGGTGGAGATTCTTCCTCCCTGCGGTCGTCAGAATGACATGCTTGTGCGAGGAATCTACCCATACAAAACACCTTCTTGGGAAAAGACGTGTACTGTCCGCTCTGCATGACAATTACGCATGGTTTTCTACAAATAAAAGTTATAAACCCGATGGGAAGTCCCATCGGGTTTCATTATCTGCCTTGTCTTTTTATGGGGTGGGGTCTATCTATGGGAGCAAGAGATTCTACTTCCGTTTGCAATGAAAATAAAAAAGGCTGTACCTCATGGAGTACAGCCTTTTGGGGAAGAAAGTATTGATCGGGTGTTATCCCACTACGATATTGATGAGTTTACCCGGTACGACGATAATCTTTTTAGGAGTTTTCCCGTCGAGCCATTTTGCCGAATTTTCGTGGGCGAGTACTGTTTTTTCTATCTCTTCCCGGGGTGCTTCGGCCGGAAATTCGAGATTGAACCGTACTTTCCCGTTGAACGATACGGCGTAATTGACGGTGTCTTCTTTGAGGTATTCTTCGTTATAGGCAGGCCATTGGGCATCGCATACGGTCGTGTTGTGCCCCAAAGCGTGCCATAACTCTTCGCTGAGATGAGGAGTGAAAGGTGCGAGTAGTACGACAATCGGTTCGAGAATATGGCGGTTGCGACATTTCAGTGCCGATAACTCATTGACACATATCATAAAGGCGCTTACCGATGTATTGTAAGAAAATGTCTCGATGTCGCCGCTTACTTTCTTGATGAGTTTGTGCAGGCTTTTGAGTTCCTCTTTCGAAGGCTTGCCGTCGGTAACGGCAAGTTGGTCGCCGTCGAAGAAAAGATTCCAGAATTTTTTCAAGAAACGGTGTACACCGTCGATACCGTTGGTATCCCACGGTTTGCTTTGTTCGATAGGCCCGAGGAACATTTCATAGAGACGCAGTGTATCGGCACCATAGCGTTCTACGATGCCGTCGGGATTGACGACGTTGTACATCGATTTCGACATTTTTTCTACGGTCCAGCCGCAGATGTAACGGCCGTCTTCGAGTATGAACTCGGCATTTTTATAATCGGGTCGCCAGTTGCGGAAGGCCTCTACGTCGAGAATATCGTTGCTTACGATGTTTACATCTACATGTATGGGAGTCGTTTCGTATTGGCCTTTGAGGTTATACGAGACGAAAGTATTAGTGTCTTTGATACGATACACAAAGTTTGACCGACCTTGTATCATGCCCTGATTGACGAGCTTCTTGAATGGTTCGTCTTCGCAAACAAATCCCAAATCGTACAGGAATTTGTTCCAGAATCGGCTATAAATGAGGTGTCCCGTAGCATGTTCGGTTCCTCCGACATAGAGATCGACATTACGCCAATAAGTGTCGGCATCTTCCGATACGAGGGCTGCATCGTTGTGGGGATCCATATAGCGGAGGTAATAGGCCGACGAGCCGGCAAATCCCGGCATGGTGCACAATTCCAGCGGATAATGGTCTTCGGTTTCCCAGTTTTTTGCCCGGCCCAGAGGCGGTTCTCCCTGTTCGGTGGGGAGGAACTTGTCTACTCCCGGCAACAACAGCGGGAGGCGGCTCTCGTCGAGCATATAGGGGAGGTTGTTTTTGTAGTAGACCGGGAACGGTTCGCCCCAGTAACGCTGGCGGCTGAAAATGGCATCACGCAGCCGGTAGTTGACTTTTACGCGGCCTATGCCTTTTTCCTTGATAAAGGCTTTGGTCTTGGCGATCGCCTCTTTTACGGTAAGTCCGTTGAGGTCGAGTCCGTTTCCGCAGGAGTTGATCATGATGCCTTCTTTGGCGTCGAAACTCTCTTCCGAGACGTCGCAGCCTTCGATAAGGGGTACGATCGGCAAATCGAAGTGTTTGGCGAAAGCATAGTCGCGGCTGTCGTGTGCGGGTACGGCCATGATGGCACCCGTACCGTAACCGGCCAATACATAATCGCTTATCCAAATGGGTATTTCTTTACCGTTGAGCGGGTTGACGGCGTATGCGCCCGAGAAGACACCGCTTACGCTTCTATCCATGAGGCGTTCGCGTTCGGTACGGTGTTTGATTTGGTCGATGTAAGCATCGACAGCTGCTTTTTGTTCGGGTGTCGTTACCTGCGCCACATATTCGCTTTCGGGGGCGAGAACCATGAACGTAACGCCGAAAATCGTGTCGACACGTGTCGTGAAGATGGTAAAGGTAACATCGGAACCGACGACCTTGAATTCCATTTCAGCGCCTTCGGAGCGACCTATCCAGTTACGCTGGGTCTCTTTGAGCGAGTCGCTCCAATCGATGGTATCGAGGCTGTCGAGCAGACGTTGGGCGTAGGCCGATACCCGCAAGCACCACTGACGCATCACTTTTTGCTCGACGGGGTATCCGCCGCGTACCGATACGCCTTCACTCACTTCGTCGTTGGCCAGTACGGTTCCCAGTTGGGGACACCAGTTCACCATCGTGTCGCCGAGATAGGCGATGCGGTAGTTGAGCAGGGTTTTCTGTTGTTCTTCCTCGCTCATGGCGCACCACTCGTCGGCGGTAAAAGAAAGTTCTTCGGTGCAGGCTGCGTGTACGCCTTCGGTTCCGTTCGTCTCGAAGGCTTCCACCAGAGCATTGATGGGGTGGGCTTTCTGCTCATCGTAGTCGTAGTAACTGTTGAACATCTGTATGAAAGCCCATTGCGTCCATTTATAATATTCGGGGTCGCATGTGCGTATCTCGCGGTCCCAGTCGAAACAGAATCCTATCTTGTCGAGTTGTTCTCGATAACGGTTGATATTTTTTTCGGTGGTGATGGCGGGGTGTTGTCCCGTCTGTATGGCATATTGTTCGGCGGGCAACCCGTAAGCGTCGTAACCCATAGGGTGCAGTACGTTGAAGCCTTTGAGGCGTTTGAAGCGGGCATAGATATCCGAAGCGATATATCCGAGGGGGTGTCCTACGTGCAGTCCGGCACCGGAAGGATAGGGAAACATGTCCAGCACATAGAATTTGGGTTTTTGACGGTTTTCCGTAACCCGGTAGGTGTGATTATCTTTCCAGTACTGTTGCCATTTCTGCTCGATTTCTCTGAAATTGTAGTCCATCGTTATATTTCTTTTTTGCGCGTATAGTACGCTATTTGTGCGTTGCAAAAGTAATAAAAAAAAGGATATGGTTGTCATGAACCCGTATTTTACGATGATTTGAAGATTTCTTCCAGAAACAAGTACTCCGGTATTTACGAAAAACAGCCGGTTTGTGCGGCGGGTATGCGGGAAATATGCTAATTTTGCGTTTCAACCTTATAACCGTTTGCAGATGAAAATCGGTTCGATCGATTTGGGAAACCGCCCCTTGTTTCTGGCTCCGATGGAAGACGTAACCAATGCGCCTTTCAGGCTTCTGTGCAAGGAATTCGGCGCAGATATGGTAACAACGGAATTCGTGTCGAGCGATGCACTTATACGGGCGGTCGATAAGACGCAGGCCAAGTTGTCGATAAGCGATGCCGAACGACCTGTGGCAATACAGATTTACGGCCGCGATGTCGACTCGATGGTCGAGGCTGCGCGTATTTGCGAAGAGGCTCGTCCCGATATTATCGATTTGAATTTCGGTTGTCCGGTAAAGAAAGTGGCCGGTAAAGGCGCCGGATCGGGAATGTTGCGGAATGTGCCGCTGATGCTTGCCATTACGCGTGCGGTGGTAAATGCCGTAAAATTGCCCGTAACGGTGAAAACCCGCTTGGGCTGGGATCATGATTCCCGTATTATCGTGGAGCTGGCCGAGCAGTTGCAGGATTGCGGTACTGCGGCATTGGCTGTTCACGGCCGTACCCGAAGTCAGATGTACACCGGTGAGGCCGACTGGACGCTTATAGGTAAGGTCAAGGAAAATCCCCGTATGACGATTCCCGTCATAGGAAACGGCGACATCACAACGCCCGAAGGTGCGTGTGCGGCTTTCGACCGTTATGGAGTAGACGGCGTAATGGTAGGACGGGCCTCTATCGGTGCCCCGTGGATTTTCGGGGAGATGAAACAGTTTTTGCGGGAAGGCCGGGTAACTCCTTTGACGGTGTCTTGTAAAATGGAGGTGTTGCGCCGCCAGTTGCGGGAGAGTGTGGAACGGCTCGACGAACGCAGAGGCATTTTGCATATCCGTCGCCATTTGGCTGCGACACCGTTGTTCAAGGGTATTCCTCATTTTAGGGAAACCCGTATCGCCATGCTTCGGGCCGAAACTTTGGCCGACCTCTACCCTATTCTCGACCGGGTGGAAGAATTGTTACAGGATTCGGCCGACTGACGGCTTCGGTTTTTTATAAAGAAGGGTATTTCATTATTTTTTCCGGGGGGCGCGTTTGGCTTTCGGTTTACTGTCGCTCTCGATGATTTTCATGCAATCGTCGTTCGACAACTCTTCGGGCTTGTTGCCTTTGGGTATTTTGTAATTTTTCCCTTTATAAGCGATGTAGGGACCGAAGCGGCCGTTGAGTATTTCGAGGTCGCTGTTTTCGGGGAATGTTTTGATGATGCGGTTTTTCTCCTCCTCCCGTTTTTTCTCGATGAGAGCGACGGCCTCGTCGAAAGTAACGGTCTGCGGAGTGTATTCTTTGGGCAGCGAGACGTATTTGTTGTTGTGGCGGATATAAGGGCCGAAACGTCCTGTCGATACCGAAATGACTTCTCCTTCGTATTCTCCGAGATTACGGGGCAACTCGAAGAGTTTCAAGGCTTCTTCGAGGGTGATGGTATTGATCGACTGTCCTTTTTGCAGGGAGGCAAAGAGCGGTTTCTCCTTGTCGTCGGGAACGCCGATTTGCACCAATGGGCCGAAGCGTCCGATTTTTACCGAAACCGGGCGTCCGCTTTTGGGATCTGTACCGAGTTGTCGCTCTCCTACTCTGTGTTCGAGACGCAAAGAAAGAGCATCTTCGACGACGGGGTGGAAAAGTTCGTAAAAGTCTTCGATCGATTTGTTCCATTCTATTTTTCCCTCGGCTACTTCGTCGAATTTTCCTTCGACCTGCGCCGTGAAATTATAGTTGAGAATATCGGGGAAATGTTCGGTCAGGAAATCGTTTACGACGATACCTATGTCGGTAGGCAGCAATTTGCTTTTTTCCGCTCCGACAATTTCGGTTTTGTCTTTATCGGTGATTTTCCCGTTTTTGAGCATCAGGGTATTGAAGGTGCGTTCTACGCCCGGACGGTCTCCCCGCTCGACATAATCGCGTTGCTGTATGGTCGATATGGTAGGTGCGTAGGTCGAAGGTCGTCCTATGCCCAGCTCTTCGAGCTTGCGTACCAGCGATGCTTCGGTGTAACGAGGGGGGCGTTGGGTGAAACGTTCGGTCGCTTCGATTACCGTTGCCGGGAGGGATTCGCCCGTTTGCAGGGGCGGAAGCATTTTGCTATTGCCTTCACCGTTCTCGTTTTCGTCGTCGGACGACTCGTTATACACACGCAAGAAGCCGTCGAATTTCAAGACTTCTCCGGTAGCGATAAATTTTTCCTGACGTCCCGATATTTCTATGGTTGCCGTTGTTTTCTCTATCTCGGCATCGCTCATTTGCGAGGCGATGGTTCGTTTCCAAATGAGTTCGTAGAGCCGTTTTTCTTGTGAGGAACCTTCTATTTCGTGGTGATTGATATAGGTAGGTCGTATGGCCTCGTGAGCCTCTTGTGCGCCTTTGGTCTTGGTGTGGTAATTTCGGGTATGAAGATATTTTTCTCCCCATGTTTCCTGAATTTCGGTCTTGGACGTATTGAGGGCAAGGCTCGACAGATTGACCGAGTCGGTACGCATATATGTGATAAATCCCGACTCGTAGAGACGTTGGGCGATAATCATCGTTTGTGCTACCGAAAGACCCAGTTTGCGCGAGGCTTCTTGTTGGAGTGTCGATGTGGTAAACGGTGCGGCAGGCGATTTACGGGCCGGTTTTACCTGAACTTCTTCGATGGTGAAGTCTGCGTTTTTACATGCTTCGAGCAGGGCGATGGCCTCTTCTTTGGTTTTCAGCCGTTTGTTGAGTTCGGCTTTCATTTCGACGCTTTCTACGTTTTCGGACGGAACGGCAAACGTGGCGATGACCCGATAGGAGGCTTCACTGCGGAATTGTTCTATCTCTTTTTCCCTCTCTACGATGAGCCGCACGGCAACCGATTGCACCCGGCCGGCCGAGAGAGCCGGTTTTACTTTTTTCCACAGCACGGGCGAGAGTTCAAATCCCACGATACGGTCGAGTACTCGGCGAGCCTGTTGTGCGTTTACACGGTCGAGGTCGATCGCTCTCGGGTGTTCGATGGCATTGAGGATCGCGCTTTTGGTAATTTCGTGGAAGACGATACGGCGGGTTTTTTCGGGGTTCAGCCCCAGTACTTCGTACAAGTGCCATGCTATGGCTTCTCCTTCGCGTCTTCATCGGAAGCGAGCCATACCATATCGGCTTTTCCGGCTTCTTCTTTCAGGTTTTCGACAAGGCGTTTTTTGTCGGAAGGAATTTCGTATATAGGAGTAAAGTCATGGTCTATATCTACACTGAAATCTTTCTTTTTCAGATCTCTGATATGACCGTAACTCGATAGGACTTTATAATCTTTTCCTAAAAATTTTTCTATGGTTTTTGCCTTAGCAGGAGACTCTACTATAACTAAATTTTTCGGCATTTTCTGTCGCTGCTTTTATTTTTCGACTGCAAAAGTAGAAAAAAGAGGTTGACAATCAGCTATTTTGTAGTTAAAATTTTTATAGTCTCTCGAAAAACCTCAGAAAACTACTCCCGCCCCGACAAGAAAATGGAAACGTTGTGCCGGCATTCCGTAGAACAGGTCGGTACGTTTCGAGAGCAAGTTGTTGAGTTGTGCCGAGAAATGGATATGTTTGTTCAACCGGTACACGGCGCCTAAGTTGAGGGTTACGATGTTGGGCAGATTTCCGGCTGTGGGATAGTTGATATTTCCTTCGACACGGTTGCGATAACCGAGACCGTCGGCCATATAGAAGTCGGCCGTTATATCGAGCGGTCTGATGGGAATAACCGTTACGCCGGCTTTCCATTCGTTGCGGGGTTGCGATGAAAGAATCCGTTCTTTACCCCCTTTTCGATGCCACTCGTTATGCTCCCATGCCAGATGCGCTTTCAGAAAATCTCTCGGGGCGTATTGTATTTCAAATCCCGCTTTCCATGCATAGGCATCGGCTGCATAGAAACTGACGACGGGACGGGTAAGCCGTCCGGTGGAGCCGGTTGCGTCGATGATTTGCTGACGGTAGTCAAACAAGGCGTCGACACTGTATTTTATGCCTCCGTAAAGGGTGAAATGCAATTTCTTGAAAGTTGTCGTACGCAACCCTACCGTGAAATCGGCCGGGGTGTAGGTATTGGTCATCGAGCTGGTAGGGTCGATATAGGAAGTGAGGGAACTCATTTTTTCCCAACTGTTTATCGTTTTTCCTCCGGTAAGTTGGGCGTAGAGGAAGCACAGTTTCTCAAATTCCCATTCGAACCGTAAATCGGGTGCGATACGGAAGATCGTATTGTCATTGAACGAAAGGTCGACGAGGAATCCGGCTTTGAAACGTATTTTTTCTTTTTCGATGCCGAAATAGGGATTGGCCCTCAGTATCGTGTAGCTTTCTTCGTCGCAGCGGTTATAGATAAGATTGTCCATACTCACGGCGACACCTATGTTGTAGAACTCGTTGATGGGGGCGTTTCCGTCGATACGGGTCGTCAGGTGATTTTCGAGGACACCCCGTTGTCCGTAAAAGAGACCGAGGTCGCTGTTGTACCCTCTGTAATTGATTTCGGCGGTGTAATTGATGCTTTTATTGGGTTTGGAGACGATTTTCGTATCGATGCCGTAATGCTGTACGGTCTGTTGGTCGGTCGTGGAGGCAAGTCCGAAAATGTCTTTTTTCGACTTATACAGGGGCTTCCCGTAATAGTTGAATCCGTTGTAACGGTAGTATGCGGACGTCTGCCACGAGAGATTGTCGAATATGTGGGTATATTTCAGATTCAGTTTATTGTCGTTACGACGTTGTTTCGTGTCGTCATCGCCCGTGTTTACCGAGTTGTTGTATCTGAGGTAAGAGAGCGTACCGTTGGTCGAGTTGTGCTGATACCAGAAAAGCAACTGGTCTCGGGTTTTATCAATGATGCGCACACCTGCATTTGCATTGATGTTGAGATAGTTTCCGATCTCTATCCGGGCGTATCCCCGTTGTCGGTCGGGAGCTTCTACCCCATTGTCTCCTGCCGGCAACATCGCTACTGTCGGAGTTTCTTCCCGGGCGGTTTTCCATTCGGTATATTTGATGTCGGGACGCTCCGAAGCCGAAACTTCCATTTCGGGTATGGAGTTGATTTTCGATGCGTCTTGCACGATGGGCGTAAACTCTTTTTCGATGGTTACGGCACGTTGCAGCGATTTTTTGTTGTCTGTTTGAGCTGTTGCTCCGAACAAAGTCAATGAGAGAAGCAGGGCGGGAATGTATCGGGTTTTCATTGTGCGTCGGTGTTTGCTGTGGATTCAAGTTTTTCGAGACGGACGGCCACCAATTCTTTGATGTCATCGTCGGCTGTGTAGTTGTTTTGCAGGCTCAACAGGTATTGACGGGCTTTGAATGAGTCTCCCCGGCGTGTATGTACGTCGGCCAGTACGATGAAACTTCGGGCCAACCAGTATTGATGCGAAGTGCCGTTTTCGAGCAAGCGGTTTACGACAGCTTCGGCTTGGGTGTCATCGCCTTTATCGAAGAGATATTGCGCCAAAAGATAGGCCGACTTGGCACCGATTTCGGTACGCGGGTCTTCTGCCAGTTTCTCCCATTCGGCAGCGGCTTGTGCCGGGTTGTCGAGGGCAAGGAAACTTTCGGCCCGGGCGGCTCGTGCCGTACGGATATGCTCGGGTGAGAGCGTAGCATCGTCCAGTAATTTTTTCGAGACGTCGATTACCGCTTTGTTGTCGCCCAGTTCTACGGCCATACGCAACATGCCGAGACGGGCGTTTTGCCGGCTTTCCTTACGTTGGGCGAGACGTTCGAGTTTTTGATAGCTTACGAATGCTTCGGGATATTCTTTGTACCGTTCTTGTATGTCGGCCACGCGGGTGAGAGCTTCTTCGGCATAGGGACTGTTGGGTTGTTTGAGAACGATGTCGAGTTCCTTTCGGGCTTTGGCATATTCTTTTCTGTCGTAATAGTAAAGTCCCAGATAGTTGTGCGAAGGCAATGTATAAGCCCCTTTGGGATATTTTTTGATGTATTGTTCGAGTTGGGCGGCTGAGGAAGCGTTCGGTTTTTGCAGGAACGCGCGTTCGGCGGTCAGGAACGAAAGAGAGTCGAGTTCCGAGATTTCGCTCGATACATTTCCTCCGAGGGTTTTCAGATAGGCGGCGTAAGAGTCCACATCGTTTTGTGCCACATATACCGCTTTGAGGTCTTGAAGGGCGATATGGGCCTCTTCTGTACCCGGGTAGTCGGCGATGACGCTTTTGTAGGTGGCGATGGCTTTTGCCGGTTTTTTGTCGTTGTAGTAGAGCATTCCGAGTTGCAGGCCGGCTTTGCGGGCAGTCTCTTTATCGGGATATTTTTCGAGCAGGGTATTGAAGCAGGCGGCTGCTTTCCCGTTTTGCAGAACGATATGGGCGAGACCCTCTTCGAGAAGGGATTCATCGACGTAGTCCGATTGCGGATAGCGTTCCCGCAGGTGCTGCATGATGGCTGTTTTCTCGGCGTATTTTTTTTGCAATCCGGCCATGAATCCTTTTTGGTACAAGGCATAATCGCCCGTCGGAGGATAGAGGGTTACCGCTTTGTCGTAAGTCGATTCGGCGTCGGAGAAGCGACGTTGTGCATAGAGACAGTCGGCCAGTCGGGTGCAGGCGTCGGCGATACGCGGCAGATTGGCATCGTTCGGAGTCTCGACTTTGATGTAATGAGAGAATTGCGTTTGCGCGCTGCCGAAGTCGTGCTGCTTGAAATAGCCGTATCCGAGATTGTAATAAGCGAGCGGATTTACGGAGCGGGCAGATTTCAGATACGTCAATCCGTTTTCTACGGCTCCGGAGAAGTTCTCCTCGCGATAGAGGCAATCGGCCAGCCACAGATAGGCATCGGCTTTTGCTTCCGGATCGTAATTGCCGAGGTGAATGGTTTGCACGAAATAGTCGGCGGCACCGTTCAGGTCGTTATCGGCAAATCGTTCGGTTCCCAACCGATACAGAATGCGTTGTTTGGCTTTGAGTATTTTTGCGGTAGGACGTTGTATTTTATTGATGGAGTTGAGAGCCGTCCCGTAATTGCGGGTTGTCATATACACATCGACGAGATAATCGTTGATGGTATCGGCGTAACGGGATTTCGGAAAAAGGTTGAGAAACTGTTCGAATACGGTAACCGATTCGGCAAAGGGAGAGAACGTTGCCGCATGCAACGAAAGGGCGTAATTGTAGAGAGCCACCTCTTGCACTTCCCGGTCGAAATCATATTGCGAGGCCATTTCGAAGGCGAGGCGTGCGTTGGTCGGGTCGTTGAGGCGGAGATAACTCTGCCCGATAAAGAGGTAGGCACTTTGGGTCAATACATCTTTTTCGTTTGTAACATGTCCCAACTGTTGTACGGCTTCGGTGTAATTTCCCGTTTTGTAATAAGCCATACCCAGTGCATAATAGCTGTCGCGTTGCGGGTGTGTGCAATAAGTGGTGTAGCCCGAGAGGTATTTGATGGCTTGTTGGTAATCACCTTTGCGGAAATAACTTTCACCGAGGATACGTTCCATTTCGTAATAAGTGGAGTCGGCAGGATAGGTCTCCATGTAACGGCCGGCTGCTTCGATGGCCTGCGGATATTTCTCTTGTGCGAAGAACGATTGTGCGAGCAATGCCGTAGCAGGGCGGGAAAAGTTTTTGTCTCCGGCGATTTTTACGAGTTCATTTTCGGCTTGGGCATATTCTTTCTCGGTATAATTCCGGTGTGCATCGCGGTACAGAGCGGCGTTTTTGAGCTTCCCCCCCACTTCGATGATAGCGGCGAAACAAGGTTCTGCTTTGTCGTTCTGCCCCGTATTTGCGTATGCGCTGCCGAGATGCAGCAACAGGTCGGCTTGGTTGTCGGGTGTCAGTTTATCGAGATCGATGTCCTTATATATTCCGATGGCTTTCTCATACATACCGTTGTCGAAGTAGATATGTCCCCGTAGAAGTTGGGCGTGCCCGGTATGCGGCGTTTTCGGATGGCGGAAGAGGTAGTTTTCGATGTGGTCGAGGGCATCGGGTTCTTTGGCGGCATAAGCCGAGACGGCAATCAGATAGTCGGCTTTGGCTTTGTCTGTGGTACGGGTTGCCTGTTCCCTGAATCGGCTCATGAGGTCGATACACCCGGTGTAATTGCCTTCGCGGTACATCTGCTGCGCGCGGTCGAATGTGTAAGACGGCTGTTCGATGCGGACGGCTTTTTGTGCCGTTAAAGGCGATGATACGACGCCGCACAACAAGGCGTAGGCTATATAGCGTATAGTTCTTCTTTTCATGACGATAAATCTTTGAAACAAAAATAGAAAAAACTTCGGATAGCTTTATCGGGTGCCGATTTATTAACTTATTTTTTTATGGGGGGACGTTATCGATTTTGCAGGGGAATGCGTATGGCCTGCAATATCTCTCTCTTTCCCCCGGGCGGGCCGGGAGTACGATACACGGTGAGCCCGGCCTGCTCCAAACGGCGGCGTACTTCGCCTTTGGCGCAATAGGTAGAGAGAATCCCTCCTTCCCTGAGAGAACGGGCAATGCGTCTCAACAGTTCGGCACTCCACATTTCGGGTTGTTTTTCGGGTGCGAATGCATCGAAGTAGATGACATCGTAGCAGTTTTCTCCCAACGGATAAGTCGTGAGATCGCCTTTTATTTTATACAAGGAAAAGCGAGGGGTGATGTTTACCGGTTTTCCCCAGTCGCAGCCGTGTATCTGTTCGAAGAGGGTACGATATGCGGGAGCGATGATGTCGGGGTATCCGAGATTTATCGCCTGTTCGGGAGCGAGCGGATAGGCTTCGATTACGGTGTAGCGTATGAGGCAGTCGCTTTTTTCGCTTTCGAGTAGAGATAAAAAGGCGTTCAGTCCGGTTCCCAGTCCGCATTCGAAGAGATCTATCTCCTTCTTTCCCGAGGCTCGCAGGGCCGTGTCGATATAGACATGCCGGGACTCGGCTACGGCACCTTTTACCGAATGATAGTGTTCGTCGATGGCCGGCAAGTAAAGCGTCGGAGAACCGTCGGCGGTGATGGTTGTTATAGGCGTTTCGCCGTTCATCGTTTGAGTGTTTCGGGAGAGACCCATTTATAGAGTTTGTCCGACGGACGGATTTTTTGACCTAACTTTATGGAGAAATGGTCGCCTTTGACGGCTTCTTCTACCGGTTTGAGGTCGACCCGTATTTCTTCTACGGTCGTCATGATTGCTCCGGTTGTAGGGCCGGTGATGACGATTTCGTCGCCTACATGCAGCGATTGTGTCTCTATGACAAATTCCGCAACACCCAGATTGGAATAGTATTTTACCCCCTTGCCGATATATACTTTCACGCGGGTCGCTTCCGAACCGTAAGTGTGGCTCCACTCTCCCAACCGCTGCCCGAGATAATAGCCGTTCCAGAATCCCCGGTTGAATACTTTGGACAGACGGGTGTCCCACGCCGCGATTTTTTCATCGTCATAGCTGCCGTCGATAACGCTTTCTACGGCTTCGCGATAACACTCGACGACCGTACGCACATATTCGGCGCTGCGGGCGCGGCCTTCGATTTTGAACACGCGCACGCCGGCTTCCATCATACGGTTGATGAAATGTATGGTTTTCAGGTCTTTGGGGGAAAGAATATATTGGTTGTCGATGTCGAGTTCGATCTCGCTTTCTTTGTCGCGGACGGTATAACCGCGACGACATACCTGCATGCAGGCGCCTCTGTTGGCCGAGGCATTCATTTCGTGCAGGCTCAAATAGCATTTGCCCGATACGGCCATGCACAGTGCACCGTGAGCGAACATTTCGATGCGTACCGGTTTACCGGCCGGTCCGGTGATGTGTTGCCGCTCGATTTCTCGATGGATATGGGTTACCTGTTCGAGATTGAGTTCCCGGGCCAATACGACGACATCGGCGTACCGGGCGTAGAATTTGAGGGCTTCGATGTTGGTGATGTTGAGCTGGGTCGACAGGTGCACCTCCACGCCGATGCTGCGGGCGTAGGTCATGGCGGCGATGTCGCTGGCGATAATGGCCGAGATGCCGGCGTCGCGGGCGGCGTCGATGATACGGCGCATGAGTTCTATGTCGTTGTCGTAGATGACGGTATTGACGGTGAGGTAACTTTTCATACCGTTTTCCCGGCATATACGGGCTATTTCCCGCAAGTCGTCGAGCGTGAAATTGTTGGAGCTCCGGGCCCGCATATTGAGGCCTTCGACACCGAAGTATATCGAACCGGCTCCGCCCTGTATGGCGGCGGTCAGCGATTCGTACGAGCCCACGGGGGCCATGATTTCAAAATCTTTTACGGTCATGGATTATTTGCCGGTGATGATTTTACGTATTTCGTTGAGTTTATTGAGTGCCTCGACTGGAGTGAGGTTGTTGATGTCGGTATGCAGTATTTCGTCGCGGACCTGTGAAAGTACGGGATCGTCGAGTTGGAAAAAACTGAGTTGCATGCCGCCCGCCGGCTCTTTTTTCTTTTCTTGCGGAAGGGCGATTCCGTTTTTCCGGTTATCACTTTCGAGCTGGTGCAGGATTTCGTTTGCCCGGTGCACGATGGTTTGCGGCATACCGGCCAGTTTGGCCACGTGGATACCGAAACTGTGTTCGCTTCCTCCCCTGACGAGCTTGCGCAGGAAAATGACTTTGTTGTCGACCTCTTTGACCGAAACGTTGTAGTTGGCGATGCGACGGAAACTTTTCTCCATTTCATTGAGTTCGTGGTAATGTGTGGCGAAAAGCGTTTTTGCCCGTGCGCGGCGGTGCTCGTGTATGTATTCGACGATGGCCCACGCGATGGAGATGCCGTCGTAGGTACTGGTGCCTCGCCCCAGTTCGTCGAAAAGTACGAGACTGCGGTCGGATAAGTTGTTGAGAATATCGGCGGCTTCATTCATTTCGACCATGAACGTCGACTCTCCCAGCGATATGTTGTCCGAGGCTCCGACCCGGGTGAAAACTTTATCGACGATACCTATGCTGGCGGCCTCGGCCGGCACGTAACTACCTATTTGCGCCATGATGACGATGAGCGCCGTTTGCCGCAGGAGCGCCGATTTACCCGCCATGTTGGGCCCGGTGATCATGATGATTTGCTGGTGGTCGTTGTCGAGCATCACGCTGTTGGAGACGTAGCTTTCGCCCGGGGGCATCTGCCGTTCGATGACAGGGTGCCGGCCCTCCTTGATGTCGATGGCGAACGAGTCGTTTACGTCGGGACGTATGTAGTGGTTTTCCTGCGCCGTTTTTGCAAAAGACAGCAGGCAGTCGATACGGGCGATGAGGTTGGCGTTGAGTTGTATGGCCGGTATGTAGTCGGCAATCGCTTGTACCAGATTATTGAAAAGTTGCGCTTCGAGAGCGAGTATTTTTTCTTCTGCTCCGAGAATTTTTTCTTCGTATTCTTTCAGCTCTTGTGTGATGTAACGTTCGGCGCTGACGAGCGTCTGTTTGCGAATCCACTCTTCCGGAACTTTGTCTTTGTGCGTGTTACGTACCTCGATGTAGTAGCCGAAGACGTTGTTGTATCCGATTTTGAGGCTGGGAATGCCCGTCCGTTCGCTTTCCCGTTGTTGCAGGTGCAGGAGATAATCTTTTCCCGAGCCGGAGATTTCGCGGAGTTCATCGAGCTCGGCGTTCACGCCTTTGGCGATGATTCCGCCCCGGTTGGTGAGCGAGGGGGCATCGGGCGATATTTCCCGTTCGATGCGGTCGCGTATAAGCGTGCAGGGATTGAGTTGTGCGGCGATACGTTGCAAGACTTCGTCGTCGGCCGACTGGCAGCAGTCCCGTATCGGTTCTATGGCGGCGAGAGCGACGCGCAGTTGCACGGTCTCCCGAGGCGTGATGCGCCCGACGGCAACTTTGGAGATAAGACGTTCGAGGTCTCCGATGAGGCACAGCTGGCGGTCGATGAGTTCTTTGGCATCGGGGTGGCGGAAGAAAAATTCTACGACGTCTTGCCGGTCGCGTATGGGGCCTGTCTCTTTCAGAGGAAAGGTTATCCAGCGCTTCAACAATCGCGCTCCCATAGGACAGACGGTGTGGTCGATGATGTCGAGCAGGCTTTTCCCACCTTCGTTCATCGTGGAGAGCAGTTCGAGGCTGCGCACGGTAAATTTGTCGAGGCGCACATAGCGGTCGGCTTCGATGCGGGAGAGCGAGAGTATATGCGAGATATGCGTGTGCTGGGTAATGTCGAGATAATGCAGTAAAGCGCCCGAGGCTATGATGCCCATTTTCAGGTTCTGTACGCCGAATCCTTTCAGGTTTTTCGTCCCGAAATGCCGCAACAGCCGTTCGGTAGCTGCCTCTTCGGTGAAAATCCAGTCTTCGAGTTCGAAGGTGAAGTACCGGTTTCCGAAATGTTCTTCGAATATTTTCCGTTTGCTGCGTTCGAAAAGAATTTCTTTGGGCTGGAAGTTACCCAGCAGTTTATCGATGTAATCGTAGTTGCCTTCGGCCGTGAGGAATTCTCCCGTCGAAATATCGAGGAATGCGACTCCGCATGTTCCGTTTTTACCGAAATGCACGCCGGCCAGAAAGTTGTTTTCTTTGTGGTCGAGGATATTATCGTCGATGGAAACGCCGGGCGTAACCAGCTCGGTGATACCTCGTTTGACCAGTTTCTTGGTGAGTTTTGGGTCTTCGAGCTGTTCGCAGATGGCAACCCGTTTTCCCGCGCGTACCAGTTTGGGCAGGTAGGTATCGAGAGCGTGATGCGGAAATCCGGCCAGTTCGACGTACTGGGCCGAGCCGTTGGCCCTCCGTGTGAGGGTGATGCCCAGTATATCCGATGCGGTAACGGCATCGTCGGAAAATGTTTCATAGAAGTCTCCTACCCGAAAAAGCAATATGGCATCGGGGTGAACGGCTTTCATCTCGATGTACTGTTTCATCAGCGGGGTTTCTACCATCTCTTTTGCCACGGAAATTCTTGTTTTGATTTGCTTACAAAGATAGTGAAAGGCCGGAGTAGAAAAAAGGCTTGTTCATTTTTTTATGCCGGATTGCCTCCTGTTTCGGACAGAAAGTCATCGATGGCGAGAGGCTTGGGCCATGTCGGTTCGGGAAAAGTTTTGTCGGCAAACTCAATCGGGTATATGGACGGTGTCTCCCGTTTTTCCATTCGGTATTTCTCCCGGTACCCGGATTTCGGGATTGTTATTTATTCCCGTGTTTCGTAGAGATTTTTCTACCAGCTTCCTTCCAGTATGCGGGTTATGCCCCGGCGAATCGATTCGAGACCGAACAGCTCGGGCGATATTTTCCGGCGGGGAATGAAGCGTGCGGAGGCTACATCGTCGTGGGCAGAAAGCCCACTGGTATCGGCTACACGACACTCGAAAAAGAGATCCATCGTGGGTACGACGAGACCGCCGTAGGTATAGAGGTTGGGCAGGGAGAAGAGGTATCGGGTCTCGGTAACGATGAGTGAGGTTTCTTCCCGCACTTCGCGGGCAACGGCTTCTTCGGCCGTCTCGTCGAGGTCGGTAAAGCCGCCCGGGAGGTCGAGAGTTCCCCGCGCCGGTTCTTTGGCGCGCCGGCACACGAGAATATCGCCCTGCTCGTTGGTAATGAGGGCCACGACGGCGGCTTTGGGATTGATGTAGTATGTCAATCCGCAATCGAGACAACGTTTCGACTGGGCGTTGTTATCGACGAATCTCTCCGACCCGCATTGCGGACAGAAACGGAACGGTTTCAAAAGAGGTGTCGTACCGGTCATTGTTTCTTGCTTTTTTCTTCGGACGGTTTGGTTTTGCCGGCCGGCTGCAATATCGCCCGATATTGTTTCGGGTCGAGCAGTATCTCCTCGGCACGTTCCACGATAGGATCGTTTTTCAGACTCTCGCAGATTTCGCCTTTCTGGTAATAGTACCGTTTGACGATTTCGAAAGCCAGCTGTTCGGCGATTTCCTTGCGGAAGTTGGCGAAATCATGATCGAGATTGTGCGACAGTTTTTTCGACAGAGAATCTATTTCTACGTCTATATCGGAGAGATACCCTTCAAATTCGGCCCATTTGCGCAGTTCTTCGAGAACTTTCTGGGTACGACGGTCGTAAGTGAAGCCTTTGTCTTTGACATATTCTTTGAATTCGTCGTATATCTCATCGGTGATGACGAATTTTTCGATCGGGGCGATGGTATCGTGTTTCTGTGCATATTGTGTGGCAAAACGGAACGTGTACATATCGTTTACCAGATAGAACACGATATTGGGGATTTGTGGCAGCTCTATTTTTACATCGGGGGTAATTCCTCCGCCGTCGCGTACGATACGTCCTCCGGCAGTGGTGTAGGCCGTCGTGAGGCTGTCGGGAATGCGTTCGGGACGGCCGGCGGCGTTGCGGTGCGAATAGTCGATGGCCTGTATCGAACGTCCGCTGGGTATGTAATATTTCGATGTGGTGATTTTTATCATACCGTTATAGGGCAGAGGGCGTGTGGTCTGTACAAGCCCCTTGCCGAACGAACGTTCGCCGATAACGACGGCTCGGTCGAGGTCTTGTAACGTTCCCGAGACGATTTCGGAGGCCGATGCCGATTCGCTGTTGATGAGGATTGCTAGGGGAATTTTCTCGTCGATCGGTTTTTGGGTGGTTTTATAGGTTTTGTCCCATTGGCCGATGCGACCGCGTGTCGATAAGATTTCGGTACCTTTGGGTACGAAGTAGTTGATGATTTGCAGTGCCTCGTCGAGAATACCGCCGGGATTGCCCCGCAGGTCGAGGATAAGAGACTCGATACGATGGTTCTTTTTCAAGTCGAGGAAAGCCTCTTTTACTTCGTAAGCGGCTTTATCGGTGAAACTTTGCAGGTAAATGTATCCGACACCGCCTTCACGCACGCCGTAATAGGGTACGGCCGGAAGGGTGATTTTTTTACGGACGACGTCGAAGGTAAGCGTATCGAGTGTGTGGGGACGTTCCACGACGATACGCACGATCGTATTGGCCGGCCCTTTCAGCCGTTCGCTGACTTTGTCGGAGGGCAATCCGACGGCCGAGACCGAATCGACGCGGAGTATTTTATCCCCGGCTTTCAGTCCGCTGAGTTGTGCGGGCAATCCCTCATAGGGTTCGGCTATGTAGGTGAAACTGTCGCGGTAGGTAATGAGCGAACCTATGCCGCCGTATTCGCCGGTGGTCATGAATTTGAAATCCTCGGTTTCGGTTTCGGGAATGTAGGTCGTGTACGGGTCGAGCGTGTAGAGCATGGTATTGATGCCTTTCTCTACCATCTTGTCGAGATCGAACGTATCGACGTACAGGGTATTCAGTTCTTTCAGTACCGAATTGAATACCGATATGTTTTTGGCTGTTTCGAAAGTCCTGTCGTTATTTTGGGCCGAAATGTTTCCCGTGAAAAATAACAGGGAAGAAAGGGTCAAAAGAGGGCGGAAAAACGGTATTTTGAGCATATCGTCAATCATTAAATTCAAACAAGAGAAAGAAAATTTTCCACAAATATATTGCATAATTGGAAATAACGCATTACTTTTGCCGTGCATTTTTAGGAATGTTATCTTCTTCAGTAGCTCAGTCGGTTAGAGCATCTGACTGTTAATCAGAGGGTCGT
>ERZ779885.799-NODE-799-length-34180-cov-6.452015_pt1 | contig 34180 bp, 30 predicted proteins | sample MGYA00511554_ERZ779885 | MGnify/ENA primary metagenome ERZ779885 (study PRJEB29588, sample SAMEA2160998) | human gut metagenome | biome: human gut; feature: human-associated habitat; material: faeces | place: Denmark | collected 2008/2010 ... | reverse complement strand
CATCCGAAGAAGTACAACAGCAGTGCATACAAATCTTGACTGATTACGGTTTAAAGGTAACCATAGGTGGATAATTATATATCATCGGGGGTAGATAAAAGTATTTCTATCTACCCCCAATAATTTTATCGCAAAGCCTCCACCTCTTCTGTAGTAAAAGGAACCTTCTTACCTAAAAGACGTGCCCCGTCCTCCGTTATCAAATAATCTTCCTCATTACGCAAACCTGTAAAGTCACGATAACTCTCCAGCTTATCATAATTGATAAAGTCCTTAAAGCGTTTTTCCGCTTTCCAATAATCAATCAGTTCGGGAATAAAATAGATACCCGGTTCTATAGTAAGCACAAATCCCGGTTCTAAAGGTCTGGCCAGCCTTAATGACTTACGGCCGAACTGAGTGCTTTTCGGTTGTCCGTCATAGCCGACCCATACCTCTCCCAAATTCTCCATATCGTGCACATCCAATCCCATCATGTGTCCTAGTCCGCACGGAAAAAACATAGCATGCGCCCCAACGGCCACCGCTTCAGCAGGATCACCTTTCATAATGCCCAGTCCTTTCAGCCCTTCACAAATCACTCTACAGGAAAGTTCATACACCTCCTTAAAAGGCACTCCGGGCTTCAATGCACGAACCGCTGCCGTGTGTGCGGCAACCTGAATGTCATACACTTCTTTCTGACGGATAGTAAACGTTTTATCCGCACAAATTGTAGACGACATATCACCAGCATATCCCATTTCAGTTTCCGCACCAGCATCCACCAACAGCATATCCCCCGATTTCACCGTATGCCCATGATAATGGTTATGCAAAGTCTGTCCGCATACCGTGGCAATAGTAGGAAACGAAAATCCACAACCATTGGCCTGTGCCACCGCTTCCAATGCAGCCACCACTTCCCATTCCTTCATTCCTATACGTAACACTTTCATAGCTGTAATGTGCATATCAGCCGTCACATTACAAGCACGTTCAATTTCAACCAACTCCTCAGCAGTCTTATAATTCCTCATATTCACGACTCCACGAATAAACGGAACAGACGGCTGTTCCATGCCAAGCTTTATATCCAACCAGTCCAACAGCTTCAATCTGTGCTCCGCACGATAAACAGGCAGATAATGAATCACCTGTCTTTTAGCAACAGCTTTTTCCAAATACTTCTTCAAATCCGCGGCAGGACGAGTTTCCGTCACTCCCACCCTCTGCGCTTTATCACACAAGGCAGGCTGGATTCCCATCCATACAATATGATCCATAGTCAGCTCATCCCCGAAGATAATTTCCTTATCCTCATCCACATCGATAATGGCAGCCAACCCAGCATAGGGCAAGCCGAAAAAATAAAGAAAAGTAGAATCCTGGCGGAAATGATAAGTATTATCCTCATAGTTCATGCCACTCTCCTCGTTGCCTAGAAATAGCAAGAGACCTGTTCCCAGGCTTTTTTTCAAGCTGTTACGGCGGGTTGTATAAGTTTCTTTTGCAAACATAATCTTGTGTTTTTTGTATGGATGACAGGCAAAGATAACCATCCCCTTAAAATAATCCCAGAAAAAAGGAAGATTATTACAATACAATTTCCTATTTTTGTCGCAATAAACAAGGAAATAAAAATATTATGGCACAAGGCTCACGTCAAGTACAAACACAAGCCCAGCAACAAATACAAACCTTATCTCCACAACAGATACTGGTAGTGAAATTGCTGGAACTGCCCACTGTGGAGCTGGAAGAACGTATCCATTCCGAAATACTGGATAATCCGGCCCTGGAGGAAGGGAAAGAAATGCCCGAAAATGAAGATGACAACACAGAATACGTTGAGAACGAAGACGGAAATACAGACTCGAACGAAGATTTTTCATTAGGCGATTACAGCAACGAAGATGATATTCCCGATTATAAACTACAGGAACATAATCGTTCCAAAGAAGGAGTAGCCGAAGAAATCCCTTTCTCGGATGCCGTATCTTTTTATGAAATATTGAAAGACCAGTTGCAGATGCAGGAACTTACCCCAGAACAACGAGATATAGCCGAGTACTTGATCGGTTCATTGGACGATGACGGCCTGTTACGCAAAAATATGGAGTCTATCATGGATGAACTTGCCATCTATCGAGGCATCTATACCACTGAGGAGGAATTAAATAAAATCTTGGAAATAATCCAAGACTTTGATCCGGCAGGTATCGGTGCCCGCAGTTTACAAGAATGTCTTCTGCTACAAATACAAAGAAAAGCCGATTCACCGTTAAAACAAATAGAACTGGACATCATCGGTAAATGCTGTGATGAGTTTACCCGCAAAAACAAAGAAAGGATTATCCAAAAACTAGGTATTACCGAAGAACAATATAATGAGGCGGTGAGCGATCTCACCAAGCTGAATCCTCGTCCGGGCAGTTCACTGGGTGAAGCAATGGGCAAAAATATGCAGCAGATCATTCCCGACTTCATTGTAGAAACGTATGAGGATGACACCATTACTCTAAGTTTAAACAATCGTAATGTTCCTGAGTTGCGTCTGAGCCGTCAGTTCACCGAATTGCTGGATGAACACACTCGCAACAAAGACAATCAGAGCAAGGCCTCAAAGGACGCACTGATGTTCCTAAAACAAAAAGTAGATGCCGCACAAGGTTTTATCAACGCCGTAAAACAGCGACAACATACGTTGCTCACCACCATGCAAGCCATTATAGATATTCAGCGCCCCTTCTTTTTGGAAGGAGACGAATCCCTGCTAAAGCCCATGATCCTAAAAGATGTAGCCGAACGCTCGGGATTGGATATTTCCACCATATCACGGGTAAGCAACAGCAAATATGTACAAACAAACTATGGTATCTATTCGTTGAAATTCTTTTTCAGCGACGGTTACACCACCGAAGACGGTGAAGAACTCTCTGTCCGCGAAATCAAGCGCATTCTGAAAGAATGTGTAGATACCGAAGACAAAGAAAAACCTTACACTGATGATGAACTGGCCGAAACACTAAAGACGAAAGGCTATCCCATAGCCCGCCGTACTGTAGCCAAATACCGCCAACAGCTTAACATACCCGTCGCACGATTAAGAAGGTAATATAAATTATATGGAAGCTAACGAAATAACCGAAACAATAGCAGTAGGCAAGAAAAACAGTCCGCTTGAAGTCAGTTCACGTATCATATCAGGCATATTCACGCCTTTTATGATTCCTTTTGTGGCATTTTTCCTGCTTTTTTTCTTCACTTATCTTCGTATCATGCCCATCCAGTACAAACTGATAGTATTGGGCATAGTCTACTGTTTCACCATTCTGATGCCAATGCTCGCCATCTACCTATTTCAAAAAATAAACGGTTGGGGGATTCATGAATTGGGACACCGCGAAAAACGTTTCGTACCATATGCGTTGACTATCATCAGCTATGTCACCTGTCTCATCACCATGTATAAGATACACCTGCCCCGCTATATGTCAGGTATTATCGTAGCCGCCCTCATCTGCATGATCCTTTGCACGCTGATCAATTTCAAGTGGAAAATCAGCACACACGTGGCAAGCAGCGGCATGATGGTAGGCGGATTATTATCCTACAGCTTTATATTCAATTTCAATCCTGTATGGTGGCTCTGTTTTTTCATTTTGCTATCCGGGATGCTTGGCACAGCCCGTATCATTGTAAAACAGCATACCTTATTAGAAGTTTTAGCCGGATTTATTGTCGGATTGTTTTGTGGTGTCATTGGAATTTTGTTTATTTGAAAAAAATTAGTATTAACCTTATAAATTGAAAACATTATGGAATTTCCAAGCAATGTAAAGTATACCAAAGAACACGAATGGATACGAGTAGAAGGTGATATAGCTTATGTAGGCATCACTGATTATGCACAAGAGCAACTGGGTGACATCGTATTCGTAGATATCACAACTGAAGGAGAAACTTTAGAAAAAGATGAAGTTTTCGGTACTATTGAAGTAGTAAAAACGATTTCGGACTTGTTCCTTCCCGTTTCAGGAGAAGTTTTGGAACAGAATGAAGCATTGGCCGACAATCCCGAATTAGTAAACCAAGACCCGTATGGTAAAGGGTGGCTGATTAAGATTAAGCCCAATGACTCTAATGACGTTAACGATTTGCTGGATGCTGAAGGATATAAAGCATTAGTCAACGAATAATATAAATTCCCGTTAGGGAATTGTTCAGGCGCGGATTACGCGGATCTCACGGATTTTTCTATCCGCGTTCATCCGTATAACCCGTGCTTGAAGTAAATATATAAACCAAACAATAACAAAAAAACAATGAAACCTATCGTAAGTATTATCATGGGTAGCACTTCCGACCTTCCCGTAATGGAAAAAGCTGCCAAATTACTGGACGAGATGCACGTACCTTTCGAAATGAACGCCCTTTCGGCACACCGCACTCCCGAAGCTGTGGAGGAATTTGCGAAAAATGCTGCAGGCCGTGGAATTAAAGTCATCATTGCCGCTGCCGGCATGGCTGCCGCACTTCCCGGTGTCATTGCTGCAAATACCACACTACCTGTTATCGGTGTACCCGTAAAAGGTTCAGTTCTTGATGGCGTAGACGCACTTTATTCTATCATCCAAATGCCTCCCGGAATTCCTGTAGCTACCGTAGCAATCAATGGAGCCATGAATGCTGCCATTCTGGCCGTACAAATGCTAGCATTGAGTGATACAGAACTGGCTGCTAAATTTGCAGACTACAAAACCGGTTTAAAAAAGAAAATTGTAAAAGCCAATGAAGAATTGAAAGAAATCAAGTTTGAATATAAAACGAATTAACTAGTGGTGAGTGATTAATACCCATGCAGCATTCCAGCGCAGCTCACTAATCACTCACCACTCACCACTAATCACTAAACATGGATTTATTTAATTACTCCCGCCGCAAATCTTCCGAAGTCCATATCGGAGGCACTCCTTTGGGTGGAAACAACCCCATCCGCATCCAAAGTATGACCAACACCATTACTATGGATACTGAAGCATGTGTGGAACAAGCCAAACGCATTATAGATGTGGGCGGTGAATATGTACGTCTTACCACACAAGGTGTACGTGAAGCCGAAAACCTGAAAAATATCAATATCGGATTACGCTCTCAAGGATATGACACCCCGCTGGTAGCCGATGTGCATTTCAATCCCAAAGTGGCTGATGTAGCGGCACAATATGCGGAGAAGGTGCGCATCAATCCGGGAAACTATGTAGACCCGGGACGTACTTTCCGGAAACTGGAATACACTGACGAAGAATATGCGCAAGAAATAGAAAAGATACGTGCCCGCTTCATTCCTTTTCTAAATATCTGCAAGGAAAACCACACCGCCATCCGCATCGGGGTAAACCACGGTTCTCTGTCAGACCGCATCATGTCTCATTATGGTGACACCCCTGAAGGTATGGTGGAATCGTGCATGGAATTTCTGCGTATCTGTGTTGCGGAACATTTCAACGATGTGGTTATTTCCATCAAAGCATCCAATACCGTAGTAATGGTCAGGACGGTCCGTCTGCTGGTAAAGGAAATGGAAAAGGAAGGCATGGCTTTCCCGCTTCATTTGGGGGTTACCGAAGCAGGGGACGGCGAGGACGGAAGAATAAAATCCGCATTAGGAATAGGCGCACTCCTTGCAGATGGCTTGGGAGATACCATTCGTGTTTCATTGAGCGAGGCTCCTGAAAACGAAATTCCGGTAGCCCGCAAACTGGTTGATTATATACTAACTCGGGAAGGACATCCTTTTATTCCTGGAAAAGAAGCTCCGCAGTTCAACTACCTATCTCCGGGGCGCCGGAAGACTAAGGCTGTCCGAAACATTGGAGGAGATAATCTTCCCGTAGTAATAGCCGAACGTCTGGAAGGGTCTTTCGAAACTAATCCTCAGTTCAAACCTGACTATATTTATTGCGGTGGAAGTGTGCCCCAATCACGAGATAACAATATAGCCTATCTAGTAGATGCCAATGCATGGAATCCAGAAGACAAAAATGTCTATCCGGCATTTAACTACCAGCAGATGATAGAATTACATCACACGGTTTCCGATCTGAAATTCCTGTTTCTGCCCTATATGGCTATGAATGACGAAGTAATCGCAGCCCTTAAACTACATCCCGAAGTGGTAATCATCGCCCAAAGCAATCATCCCAACCGCCTCGGCGAATATCGTGCCATGACACACGAACTGATGAATGAAGGTTTAGAAAATCCGGTCGTATTCTTCCAATACTATCAGGAAACGAAAACTGAAGATCTGCAAATCAAAGCGGCAGCTGATATGGGTGCACTAATTTTTGACGGACTCTGTGACGGAATCTTCTTGTACAACCAAGGCCCCTTGAGTCATATAGTGGTAGATACCACTGCATTTGGTATCCTGCAAGCCGGCAGAATCCGAACCAGCAAAACGGAATACATTTCATGTCCGGGCTGTGGTCGTACCTTATATGATTTAGAGTCTACGATTGCCCGCATCAAAGCAGCCACCTCGCATTTGAAAGGTCTGAAAATCGGCATTATGGGCTGTATTGTCAATGGTCCCGGCGAAATGGCGGATGCCGACTATGGCTATGTAGGTGCCGGTCGTGGAAAAATCAGCCTCTATAAAAAGAAAGAATGTATAGAAAAAAACATTCCCGAAGACCAGGCTGTTGAGAAGTTGATCGAACTCATCAAAGCCAATGGTGACTATACAGAAAAATAAAAACGTCCAAATCATGGATTATCAACAGATTCTAAAAGACATCTATCAAAAAATCCAGCCCTACGCCTCTATTGGCAAACAGGCTGATTACATTCCGGCACTTGCCAAAATCAACCCAGATCAATTCGGAATGTGCATCCATACGATACAAAACAAAACTTTCATGCATGGAGAAGCCATCACCGGCTTTTCCATCCAAAGTATTTCGAAAGTCTTTTCACTTGCCATGTGTTTGAGTCTTGAAGGAGATAATCTATGGAAAAGAGTAGGTAAAGAACCTTCGGGAACAGCTTTCAACTCACTAGTACAACTGGAGGTAGAAAAAGGAATTCCTCGGAATCCCTTTATTAACGCCGGAGCCATTGTAATGACTGATATCCTGCTGAACCATTTGAAATACCCCGAAGAAGAATATCTTCGTTTCGTTCACTCAATCAGTGGGAATAACCAGATCCATTATAATGAAGAAGTAGCCCTGTCCGAACGTGAAAACGGTTATCTGAATGCGGCAATCACCAACCTGTTGAAATATTATCATAACATCGACAATGACATAGAACGTGTACTTCATTTCTATTTCCTGCAATGCTCCATAGAAATGAGTTGTTATGATTTATCCAAAGCCTTTTTGCCGTTTGCCAACCATAAACAAGCTTTTACATTCGAAGGAATCACACTGACCGCCTCTCAAGTGAAACGTATCAATGCCATCATGCAAACATGTGGGTTCTATGACGAAGCAGGAGAATTTTCTTATCTGGTAGGCCTTCCGGGGAAAAGTGGTGTGGGAGGCGGTATAGCCGCAGTTTACCCACTACGATATTCAGTTGCAGTGTGGAGCCCGAGATTGAATCAAAAAGGAAATTCCGTTATGGGAATCAAGGCACTAGAACTATTGACAACACAAACACAGGAGTCTATTTTCTAGAAAAGCTAACAATCTCTCTATACTAAATCATTTTCTTTCCTGTTGAAATAATCCAGAATAAAGTTGAATATAACACGCATAATACTTATAGCCTTTTTATAAAGATAAAAAGAAGTCCCTGGAATGTATGTGGAAATTATTGATAATGCTTAATAAATAACCGTTTTTATCCTCTTTACTATTACAAAAGGCATTCATAGAGATGTTATTCCCCAAAGGAATATCTTCCGTTTGCCATAAACAAAAGAAAGATTAAGTCGTTTCTAGCCGACAGCCAAAGCCTTTTGAAAGACACTTTTGAAGGACCAACTCATATTATAACTAAGAATTAACTATGTAAACCATACTTAGAAAAATGATTTAACCTAAAGGAAGAAAACATTAACCCAGATGATAAAACGATTTAAAAAATCCACAAAAAATGAACAAGATAATCCGGATAGGGAAATCCGAATACCACCGAAATGAAATACCAGAACAAAAACAAACAGAAAGTCGGATATAGTCTCTACCTTGGAAACTAAAGGATTTATATCCGAACGAAGATATTAAAATGGAAAGATTTCATAACAAACAATTGGAAACAAGATTTTTAGACAACCATAAAAATCTGAAGAAAAAATTGAGAAAATTAATTTTATATCCTGAAAAGGCACTATAAAAACCTGCCTCAGCATTTCAAATGTCCAAGGCAGGTTTCTTTATATTTTATAGAGATACAGATTAATATCTGTTTCTGCCACCTCCATAGCCATTGTCTCCGCGACCACCACCGTAGCCACCACCACGACTGTTGTTACCACCACGATAACCACCACCATTGTTGCCATAACTACGACGCGGACGTTCTTCTCTAGGACGCGCTATTGACACAGAAAGAGTTTTTCCATCCATGTCAACTTCATTAAGAGCTGCAATCGCTTTATCTCCAGCTTCATCATCAGCCATTTCAACAAAACCATATCCCTTAGAACGACCGGTCTCTCTGTCCATTATAATCTTAACAGAAACAACTTCACCATACTCTGCAAATAATTCTCCAAGTTCGGCTTCACTCATATTATAGTTAAGCCCTGCAATAAAAATGTTCATTTTAAAATAAATGTTTTAATAAAAAAATAAGTGCGTTTTGCTATTAGGAATCTTACAGAGAGACAAACGATTCTACCATCATCACTAAAGAATAAGTTGGAAAAGTATTAATGTACTTCTATGAGGATACTTAATGCAGGGGACAAATGTACGCAATTAGACTTGAACTCAAAACTAATTGGAGATTTATTTTTAATAATAAATGTTTTTTTCATTCTCTTCGAAAGGGCAGACAAGTTTTAAAACGGAAATAACTGTTCCTCAAATACATATTTATACTTTAAAAGCTATTATACAGAAAGTTATCCTGTACTACATATCAAAAAGATAACCAATCTCCAGCCAGATCAGCATTCTTTATAGCAACAGGCCAGATACTTTCCGTAGAAGGAATTATTATGGAAGAAATTTCAGGAACAGGAACTACAGAAAATTCTTCAGTTTCCAAACAAGCTGCGAGAAACCGCAAAGTAATAAAATACAGAAAGAGAACTTATCTTTTTCATCTTCCCAACCATAATTCCGGATTAAGTTTAGCCGTTTCCTTACGAAGTTGAAAATGCAAGACCGTATTACCCGAACTATCTGTATGGATAGTACCAAGAACGGTACGTGTATTGACTTTGCTGCCTTTAGAAACCGATACGGAAGAAAGGTTGCAATAGACAGAGATGTAATTACCATGACGCACCAGTATATTGTTCAAACCATTATACTGGAAAATAGCCGAAACTTCTCCATTGAAAACGGCACGTGCCTGCGCTCCCGGTTTGCCCTTGATATCAATCCCTTTATTATCCAGTTTCACATTACGCAAACCATCTACGGCATACTGTCCGTAATGGCTGACAATCACGTATGGGCCGGTAATGGGAACCGGCAAAATACCTCGATTACGTTCAAAACTACCCGACAGTTGACGGTCCTCATTGTTCAGACTGAACTTCTCCACCGGAGCGACCTTCTTTGTAGACTCATTTTTTTCCGTAGATTTAGAACGGGACGCCCCTCCCGTAGTTTCACGCTCCGCTTTCTTAGCTGCTGCCGCCTTTGCGGCAGCCTCAGCAGCGGCTTTCCTACGGGCTTCTTCCTCCGCACGTTTTCTAGCTTTCTCTATTTCAATCTCAATCAAACGATCAATTTGGGCATTCAATTGCTCTGCTGAACGTTTTTTCTTCCTTATTTCGTTTTGTATACCTTTCTGCTTCTTTTGCAAATTCGCCAAAAGAGTCTGGCGCTCCTTTTCCTGAATCTCCAGTTTGGCCTTTTCAACCTCACCCTGTTTTAAAAGATTCTGTTTGGCATGCTTAGTTTGTTCCACTTCTCTTTTTTTAGCGGCAATTTGCTTCTGCTTACGTTCTATCTCCATTCCCTGAAGACGCTGGAAGTTTGCATATTCCTGCACATAACGCATACGACGGTAAGTCTGACTCAAATTCTCGGCAGAAAAAATAAACATTAATTTCTCTTGAACAGACTTGTTACGATACATGTATTGCACCGAAGTTTCATACTTCCGCTTCTTGTCTTTCAAATCACGCTGAAGTTTATTCAGTTGCTTCTGCAAAGAGGCGATCTCACTTGTTAATATATGAACATCACTCTCTATGGTATTGATATATTTTCTTCTCTCCTCAATCTGACCTGTCAGTAAAGCAAGGTTATCCAACTGGCTTTTCACATCCTTTTTGGTAGATTGCAACAAAGTTTCAGACTCGGCAATCTGCTGGTGAAGTTCCTTCCGTTTGGCTTCAAGCTCCCTTATTTTCCGAGTACTTTGCGCTAAAAGAGTACTTAAAAAGCAGCAGGCTATGAGTAATAAGAAGATACGTTTCATTATTTAATAAGCTGTTTTAGCAAATCTTGCAATTCTATCTTTTCGTATTTTTGAGGCACTTCAGTGTGACTTTCCCAATCTTTGTTTGTAGAAAGTCGGGAAAGTTCGAACACTGCCGTAACCGGTTGCTTCGCTCCTTCAAAAGACACTGTCATAGACGCCGGAAATTGTTTCTGCTCCAACGGACGAAACTTATCATAACGCCAATTTATCCCGTACCGGGTACCGGACAAGCCGATATGACTTTCTTTCAGCAGCCCATCATTTGTATTGGTACGAAAACGGTAGGCGAAATGTTTGCCGTTCTTAACTTCTATTAATGCATTTTCGTTTTCAGGACGCACAGCAAAGGACGAAATATCACGGACAGTCAGCACCTTTTTTCCCGGAAGAAAAATTTCATTCATAAACAAGGCCTGCAAAGTATGAAAATCCAAATCAGCCTTTGCCAGATTTTTCAATTCATCAAAAGGGACTTGTACATAACGTTTGTTCATACGATCCATCACTAAAACTCCGTCCGGAGATATTTCAGCACGTGCCACTTCAATACCCAAAAATGGAGCGATAGAAAGCTGGATTACTTCATCACGTTTCATGCGCAACGTACCATTTACTTTAGTCGGTCCTTTACCGTTCAAGTCAACGGCCAATGACATTTTCGCAGTAATTGCATCCCATCCCGGAGAACGGCTAATCAGCTCTTCCATATATTCCGACTCGGATAAATTGCCAATAGATACCCCTTTCTTCATACTCCGGGTAGATGAACATGAAGAAATAAATATAATCAGCAAAGCACTAAACAAATAAAAACAGACACGTTTCATCATTCTGCAAAGTATTTCTTTTGTACAATTTTCTTTCTCAATAAGTTCAATTCCTTTTCACTACGTTCTTCACTACCTTCTTGAGGAGGCTCCTTGGATAATTTTTCCGCTTGTTGCCAATATTCCAAAGCCTTTTCACGATCTCCATTCATATAGTAAATATCTCCACAATGCTCTACAACAACGGAACTTTTACTTCCATCATTCTGCATAGCCTGGTCAATGTAAATTTTTGCTTCTACATATTTACCTTTCTCAAAAAGTATCCAGGCATAGGTATCCAGATACGTACCATTGGTAGGTTCGGCCTTTACGGTACGGTAACTCATTTCTTCCGCTTTATCCAGGTTTTTACGCTCTACAGACAGGTAATAGGCATAATTATTCAAGGCCCCTATATTGTTTTCCTTATAAACCAAAGCGGAATCGTATGCGGCATATGCCTCCACATTCATCTTCTTTATATGATAAAGATCCCCCATAATGGCATAGAAATCAGAAACGATATCCTTATTGCTTTTATCTGTTACTTGATTCACTCCTTTTTTAAAAACCTCCAATGCCTCGTCTGTTTTCTCTTTCTGATGATAGGCCAATCCCATATAATAATAGAATTCCAATACATCCGGAGTATATTCCAAAGCAGGAGCACATAATTTGATTACTTCATCCATATTCTGCTCACGAATGGCAAAGCTCAACAGCTGCAAGCGTGCCGGCGTATTTTCCGGATCAATTTCAAGCACTTGGTGCAAAACAGGGGTTGCCTCTTTATCCATCTTTTTCGTCAGAAGATATTGGGCCGCCAACATAGCAATATCTGCATTCTCTTGTTTTTCCTTCAATATAGAAGTAAACAGGCCTGCTATTTTCGTACTGTCCTTGTTTGTTTGCTCAGAACGCAGAATAAGCTGGCGCATAATGTTCATCTTTGTATCGCTATCCACATTATCATTCAGCAAAATAGTATCCAACTGTACCTGATACAAACTATCCTGCCCTTTTTTCTCGTAATAAGAAGCCATAGAAAGCAACGCCGGCGCATAGCCCGGTTCTTCCTTCAATACTTTCTGATAAGTTTCGTATGCTTCTTCTTCCTTACCGTTGTTCAGATAGACATCTCCCAAAATGGTAAGATAACGCATGTCATATGGATATTCTTTCGCCAAATTCTCAATCTCCGTAAATGCCTGCTGATCATTGTTCATGGCCAGATACATGCGGAATTTCTCCATGCTGATTTGTTCAGACTTCCCATCCAAGGCTTCAAGGCGGTTCAATGTATTAACTACCTGCTGATAGTCCTTGGTACGGGTATAGAGATCAATCAAAGCCATCAACGGTTCCAGACGTGAGGGGAACTGGCTCGCCATATCCTCATAAACATAAATGGCTTTCGGGTAATTTCCCTTACCTTGATAATAGGCTGCCAAAGTTTGCTTGTACCAAAAACTCTTAGGGTCGGCATCCACTGCCTTCTTCAAAGCCTCCTCCCCTTTTTCCGGCTGATTGAGAAACATATGGAACCGGGAAATCTCGAACAAAGTAGCAGCTCCTTGTGGATAAATGTCCAAACAGTGACTATACATTTCGAAAGCCGCATCCAAGTCACCTTTTTCCTTCATCCGAAGCGCTTCCAAAAAGAAATAGTCGTATTTACGGCGCTGCTCCGGAGTAAGCGGATCCTTTTCCTCCACAACAGCTTTATTTCCGGACACCCCGGAAGTTCTCTTCACCGTACCGCATGAAACAAGCATGCCTATCAGACATACACATAGCATGGGCACATATTTCAATCTTCTATTCATTGTTTCCTTTTACTTTTTTCCGGTATGTCCAAAGCCACCTGCACCACGTTCCGTTTCGTCCAACACTTCCACTTCCTGCCATTCGGCATGTTCGTGACGGGCTACAACCATTTGCGCAATGCGCTCCCCATCTTCTATCATAAAATCCTCAGATGACAAATTGACCAGGATAATACAAATTTCACCACGATAATCGGCATCAATTGTGCCCGGAGAATTCAGGACTCCGATGCCTTTCTTAATAGCCAGCCCGCTACGTGGACGGATTTGCGCTTCAAAACCTTCAGGCAATGCGATATAAAGTCCCGTAGGAACCAAACAACGTTGCAAGGGTTTCAGCACAATCGGTTCGTCAAGATTAGCACGGATATCCATCCCTGCCGATTGCCCGGTAGCATACTCGGGTAAAGCATGTTTTGATTTATTGATTACCTGTATTTTCATAATTTTAATAATTTATCAATATGCTTATATGGCAATGTGCTAATAATTTGCAGACAACAAACACAGTCCAGACATGATACAGCCCATTGGCATATTGACGAATCAACACATTGCCACATGATTAATAAGGTGCGAATTTACACATTTAGATGGATTTATCTAAGCGTTTACAGTTTTTTAAACGGAAGTTTCTTACTTTTGCAAACAGATAAAGCCTGAATTATGAACTGGAAACAATTAATATCAAATAAACGCTTCGGCATGGAAGAACTGCACGAGGCCCGTAAAGATGACCGTTCCGAATTCCAACGCGATTATGACCGTCTCATCTTCTCAGCACCTTTCCGTCGTTTGCAAAACAAAACTCAAGTATTTCCTTTACCGGGTAGCGTATTCGTACACAACCGGTTGACTCACAGCCTTGAGGTGTCTTGTGTAGGACGTTCTTTAGGAAACGATGTCGCCAACCAGCTTCTGAAAAAGCACCCAGACTTGGTCGACTCCCATATATCGGAAATAGGTTCTATCGTTTCAGCCGCATGTCTGGCACACGATCTGGGAAACCCACCTTTCGGCCATTCGGGAGAAAAAGCCATTTCAACTTACTTCTCGGAAGGACAAGGAATGGCATTGAAAAAAGAACTTTCACCGATGGAATGGGATGATTTAACCCACTTCGAAGGAAATGCCAATGCATTCCGAATCCTCACCCACCAGTTTGAAGGAAGACGGAAAGGAGGGTTCGTGATGACCTACTCCACACTGGCGTCCATCGTAAAATACCCTTTTTCCTCACAATTGGCAGGAAAGAAATCAAAATTCGGTTTCTTCTTAAGCGAAGAGGCTGATTATCAGAAAATAGCCAGAGAATTAGGCATCATCCAGCTCAGCAAGCCGGATGAGCCTTTACGCTACGCACGCCATCCGTTAGTCTACCTGGTAGAAGCCGCGGATGATATTTGTTATCAGATGATGGACATAGAAGACGCGCATAAATTAAAACTTCTGACACATGATGAAACCAAAGGACTGTATATGCTGTTCTTTGATGAGAAAAGAAAAAAACGCATTGAAGAAGTTTGCCGGATTGTAACAGACGTCAATGAACAGATAGCTTATTTACGTTCTTCGGTCATAGGCGCACTGATAAAGGAATGCACACGAGTATTCACTGAAAATGAAGAAAAGATATTGACCGGGGAATTTGAAGGCACCCTGATAATGCACATTTGCAGTCCATTGAAAGAGGCCTATGACAATTGTTCTGCAATTGCCTTTCAAAGAATATATCGTTCCAGCGATGTGCTGGACATAGAATTGGCAGGATTCAGGGTTATCAGTACCTTGATTGACCTGATGATTAATGCAGTGCGCTCTCCGGAAAAAGCGTATTCACAACTACTTATCAACCGCATATCCGGACAGTACAATGTCAACGCACCTACTTTATATGGAAAAATTCAAGCCGTGCTGGATTACATATCGGGCATGACAGACGTATATGCGCTCGACCTCTACCGGAAAATCAAAGGCAACAGTCTGCCGGCAGTATAATAAAAACATTGTCAGATGCGAGCAAGATGAATCCTGTAAATTTTATCTGCACCTGACAATGTTTCCCCCAATATTACTATTAGTCCGATTATTTGGTCAGTATGGGATGAGCGCCTGAAGTTATTTTCATAGCTTCAGGATGTTGCTTTACAAACGATTCGATATGACGTACCCGTTTGTCTTCCAGAATTTCATTGACTGCAATCAGAATTCCGGTTTCCTCCACATCTCCGAATCCATAATTAATCGCTGTTCCAAACATACGCATCGTAGGAGACAGACTCATGTATGCGTTGACCAAAGGAGGAATATTATATCCCAGCTTACGCACTTCCGTATTCAAAATCTTGTAGTCTTCTTTAAAAGAATCATAACAGAAAAGATTTTCCAACATTTTCTTATCTGTTTCTATTTCCAGCGGTTTCATCGGAGTTATCAACTTATCTTTATCACCAAAATGTTTATTCAGGAAGTATAATATCATATCACGCCCCTGACGATGATAACTAGGATACATAGTCATCTTACCAAAAAAATATTTCACATTAGGCTTAATCACGGTTAATGCGCCCAAACCATCCCACAAATTATCCAAAGCAAACAATCCCTTGGAACCGGCACGGGTTGACTGATATTCCAATGTAACAAATGAGCGTCCCAACTCCACCGTGTAAGGCAAATATTCTTTCAAAAAAACTTCCGAGAAATTAAACATGTGAGCAGTAGCCAGCACAGGCTTCCCATGTTCATCAAATTGCACCTCATCCCCCAAAAGATAACGATAACCTCCCAAAATCTCCTCCGCTTCAGGATTCCATACAACTAATTGCTTATATGGATTTTCCATCACGTCATATTCATCGATATCCATCGCCTTTCCTGTTCCGCCACCTGCAGCACGAAAGGCTATTTCTCTCAACCGGCCAATCTCCTTCATCACATTGGGTGAATCCTGATACGTTATGACGTAAATTTCATTATGACTTTTATTCGTAAACCTCAGGCGTTTATCCTCGGAAAGTTCCGCCTTCAGAATCTCTTTGCTAATCGGTGCAATAATTTCTTCCATATCTTTTTTCTCTCTTTTGTCTATTATAGCTTGTAGACTACATCTTTTACAAACTGCGCCCACTGAGCCGGGGTCTTTGTCTTGTCGAAAGTTTGCCAAGGAATGGGTTTTCCAATGGTCAAGGTAAAGGTTTTATGACGATTTTTCAACATTTCATCTGCCAAGTAAAGCATAGCAATATTAAACTTAATGCCAAGGGCCTTACATATATTTGCCAAATTATAGAAAAAGTCTGAATTCCGGCCCTCAAAGTGCAAAGGTACCACATCACGATGCGTTTCAATACTTTTAGTGACAAATGTCTTTTTCCATTCCAAATCCTTGATTTCCCCACCCTGTCTACGGGAACATAACCCCGCAGGAAACATAATGATATGATTATCCGAGGCAAACCCTGCCTCTACCATCTTTGGGAAATCCCTGGATTGCGAACCTGTTTTATTGATAGGAATACACAAAGGAGCCAAACCATGCAAATTCATCAACAAATCATTGACCAAATAGCGTACATTACCATTGTAATGTTTTCCCAATATATACCCCAAAGCAACTCCATCCTGTCCTCCCAGCGGGTGATTGCTAACAAAAGTACATTTACCGTTTTCAGGCAAGTTTTCCAAACCTTTTATCTCCACTTTTGCATCCAGGAACTCCATACAAGCTTCCAGAAAGTCAACTCCGACTTTATTTTTGGAGTCTTTTAAAAAGACATTCAGTTCATCCTGATGCACAATACGCTTCAGGTACGAAACGACAAAACGGGGAATATATTTATATTTTTTCCCGGCTTTCGTTTTCAATATCTTTTCTATGTCGATTAAAAATATAGAGTCGTCAGTCATTTTGCAAACGTTCTTTTCCATGCAAAAGTAACTTATCTTTTTTTATATTGGCAATTTATGACAGAAAAAACTCTTAATCTCTAAAGAAATTAAGAGTTTTTGTGTATGAAACTATACAAATTCTTTCATTTTTGCGCAAAACAAAAACGAATGTGCAATAGTTTGGTTTCGTTTTTCAACCTCCGACAGCCAACTCTTTCCATTATTTTTTATCATAAAATCATTAAATTTAAACGTACTGTTTACCAAGCTACTAGCTACATTAACAGCCTGTTGAAAACTTCTCGAAATATTTTCTTAAAATATTGTGGGGAATTGTGGGGAATTGTGTAATTTTACACCTTGAACAATATAATAAGGTGTAAACATGCGATTTCTTGGGAATTCTGAAGCAAAGACGGACGCAAAAGGCAGAGTGTTCCTGCCTGCCGTATTTAGGAAGCAGTTACAAGCTGCCTCCCAAGAATGCTTGATTTTACGCAAAGACACCTACCAAGACTGTCTGGTTCTTTACCCCGAAAATGTGTGGAACGAACAAATGAATGAACTACGTTGTAAGCTCAATCGTTGGAATTCCAAACACCAAATGATTTTCCGTCAGTTCGTTTCGGATGTAGAAGTTATCACATTGGATGGAAACGGGCGCTTTCTGATTCCAAAACGATATTTGAAATTAGCTAAAATACAGCAAGATGTACGCTTTATCGGATTGGACGACACTATAGAAATCTGGTCTAAAGAAATAGCAGACAAACCCTTCATCACACCGGAGGACTTTGGAAAAGAATTGGAAGAAATTATGGGAACTAATAACAACGTAGAAATAGAATGAGTGAAGCAAAACAGATATATCATGTACCGGTATTATTAAACGAGAGCGTAGACGGAATGAACATTCAACCCGGAGGTATTTATGTAGACGCCACTTTCGGTGGCGGAGGACATTCCAAGGAAATTCTAAGCCGGCTGGATAGCACCGCGCATCTATATAGTTTTGACCAAGATGAAGATGCCGAGAAAAATATTGTAAGCGACAGCCGCTTCACTTTTGTGCGTAGTAACTTCCGCTACCTTCCCAACTTCCTACGTTATTATGGCGTGGAAGGGGTGGATGCCATTTTGGCCGATCTGGGCGTTTCCTCACATCACTTTGACGACTCCGAACGCGGATTCTCATTCCGTTTCGAGGGCAAATTGGACATGCGGATGAACAAACGTGCAGGCATGACAGCAGCAGATGTGGTGAATACCTATGACGAAGAACGTTTGGCTAATATTTTCTATTTATATGGTGAATTGAAGAACAGCCGCAAACTGGCATCAGCCATCGTTAAAGCACGAGGTGTAAAACAAATTGTCACCATCGGTGATTTCCTCGAAGTCATCAAACCGCTTTTCGGACGGGAACGTGAAAAGAAAGAGCTCGCAAAGGTGTTCCAAGCTTTACGCATAGAGGTAAATCAGGAAATGGAAGCATTGAAAGAAATGCTTTATGCAGCAACCAAGGCACTGAAACCGGGAGGCAGACTGGTAGTAATCACCTATCACTCTTTAGAAGACCGCATGGTAAAGAATATCATGAAAACCGGAAACATAGAAGGCAAGGCCGAACAAGATTTCTTTGGTAATGTACAGACACCTTTCAAATTAGTCAACAGCAAAGTTATTGTTGCCGGCAACGAAGAAGTGACATGCAATCCGCGCTCCCGAAGCGCCAAGTTGAGAATTGCAGAAAAGAGATAACGAGATGGAAGAAGAACTGAAACAAAATGCACAACAACCTAAAGACGGACAATCTGCTTCGCCCAAGCACATGTCTATCCGCAGCATATTGGGAGGAGATATCCTTGCAAACGACTTCTTCAAAAGACAAACCCGTTTGCTGATTCTCATCATGATCCTGACTGTACTATACATAGACAACCGTTATAGCAGCCAACAGGAACTCATTGAAATTGACAAGTTGAAAAAAGATTTGATCGATATCAAATACGATGCATTGACACGTTCTTCCGAACTGATGGAAAAGAGCCGCCAATCACGTATTGAAGAATATATTTCGACGGAAGACAGCCCCTTACAAACGGCTACCAACCGTCCTTATTTAATAAAGAAAGACTAAGCCCATGATGCCCAACCAAAAAAACATAATGCTCCGCTTCTCCTTCATCATCCTGGTCATGGTGTTGATAGGCATTGCCATTATCTGCAAAGCCGGCGTCATCATGTTTGCCGAGCGTCAATACTGGAAAGACGTAGCCGACCGTTTTGTAAAAGAAAACGTCACCGTACGTCCTACCCGTGGCAACATCATCTCATCCGACGGCCAGCTGATGGCAAGCAGCCTTCCCGAATATAAGATTTACATGGACTTCATGATAAATAAAAGGAAGGGCGAAACCGAAGAAGAGGAAAAGACACGGCTGAAGCTACAACATATCAAAGACTCAGTTCTTTATGCAAACCTTGACACAATCTGCAAAGGGTTACATGAAATATTCCCTGATAAAAGTGCCGCCTTTTTCAAACAGCACATCAAAAACGGAAGAAAAAAAGAGAGCCGCAGTTGGTTGCTCTACCCCAAACGCATTTCTTATATACAATATAAAGAAGCAAAACGTCTGCCCGTATTTAACCTGAACAAATACAAAGGCGGATTCCATGAACAGGCATTCAATCAACGGAAAAAGCCTTTTGGCTCACTGGCAATGCGTACATTGGGAGATATGTATCCAGATATAGAACAAGGTGCAAAGAACGGGCTGGAACTTTCATACGATTCCATATTAAAAGGCAGAAACGGTATCACTCATCGTCAAAAGGTAATGAACAAATACCTGAACATTGTAGACATCCCTCCTGTAGATGGCTGTGATATCATTACAACCATTGATGTAGGTATGCAAGACATTGCAGAAAAAGCATTGGTGGATGAATTGAAAGAAATCAACGCTACTGTAGGCGTTGCCATTCTGATGGAAGTGCAGACGGGAGACATCAAAGCTATCGTCAACATGACCAAATGCAATGACGGCATTTACAGAGAAATACGCAATAACGCCATCTCAGACATGATGGAGCCAGGCTCTACTTTCAAAACCGCATCCATACTGGTAGCGCTGGACGACGGAGTCATCACTCCGGAAACGGTGGTGGAAACCGGTAACGGGGTCTATATGATGCACGGCCGCTATATGAAAGATCATAACTGGCATCGTGGAGGCTACGGCACTATCAACACAACAAAATCATTGATGGTGTCCTCAAACATCGGTGTATCACGGTTGATCGATGATCATTATCATGATAATCCGGAAAAGTTTGTACGCGGACTGCATCGAGTAGGCATTGCCACTCCGTTAGATCTCGATATTCCCGGTGCCGGCAAGCCGAACATCCGCATCCCCAACAAAGACTTGAGCAATTGGTCACGTACTGCACTGGCATGGATGTCTATTGGCTATGAAACCCAAATTCCCCCCATCAATACACTGGCATTTTATAATGCTATAGCCAATAACGGAGTAATGGTCAAGCCCCGTTTTGTGAAATCAATAGTCAAAGACGGGCAGGTAGTGGAAGATATTGCTCCTGAAATACTCAACCCGGCCATCGCTTCCCCCAAGGCTATCAGCGAGATACAAACAATTTTGGAAAAAGTTGTCAGCGAAGGGCTGGGAAAGAAAGCAGGATCCAAGCAATTCCATGTATCCGGGAAAACCGGTACTGCACAGGTTTCACAAGGAAAAGCCGGGTACACGAATGGCACACGCCGTTATTTGGTAAGTTTCTGTGGATATTTTCCTTCAGAAGCGCCTAAATACAGTTGCATTGTAGCCATCCAGAAACCTGGACTCCCCGCCTCGGGTGGTCTGATGGCCGGCAGCGTGTTCAGTAAAATTGCCGAACGCGTATTTGCCAAACATCTGGCACAAGATTTGAAAGAAGCAAAAGACTCAACTTCTATCCTTATTCCGGATGTGAAAAACGGGGATATAAGTGCGGCACATTATGTACTGAACCGGATAAATGTAAATTCATCCGGAGTTTCGGAACAATCAACCGAAGGCAAACCGGTATGGGGAAATGTGACTAGTAATCCGGACAATGTATTATTCAACAAAAAAGACATTAACAATAAACTTGTACCAAGTGTTATTGGTATGGGCGCAAAGGATGCTGTCTATCTACTTGAAAGCATGGGATTGAAAGCCCGCATTACCGGCATCGGTAAAGTGAAGTCACAAAGTATCCCGGCCGGCAACACTTTGCGCAAAGGACAAACCATACAATTACGATTAAATTAACAGTGTAACAGGAAGAATATGAAACTGGAAAAGATTATTAAAGGAATAACAGTCAATGAAATCATAGGTGATGCATCCCAAGAAATTTCGGGAATAAACATGGACTCGCGCCTGATAGAGCCTGGTCATATTTTCGTTGCTGTAAAAGGAACGCAGACTGACGGACACACTTATATTCAAAAAGCAATAGAAAAAGGAGCCCGTACAGTGGTATGTGAAAACCTTCCTGAGACATTAATTGAAAATGTTACCTACATAAAAGTGAACGACACGGAAGACGTTGTCGGGAAACTAGCAACTACGTTTTACGGTGACCCCACCTCGAAATTGGAACTGGTCGGTGTTACAGGCACCAACGGAAAAACAACTATTGCCACCTTATTATATAATATGTTCCGTAAATTCGGATATAAAACAGGACTCATTTCCACTGTATGCAATTATATAGATGAGGAAGCCATTCCAACTGACCATACCACCCCTGACCCTATTACACTAAACAAACTGCTGGGACGCATGGCAGATGAAGGATGCAAATATGCCTTTATGGAAGTAAGCTCACATTCAGTCGCACAAAAACGAATTGGTGGTTTAAAATTTGCAGGCGGTATATTTACCAACCTTACCCGTGACCATCTGGACTACCATAAAACTGTAGAGAACTATCTGAAAGCCAAAAAAGCATTCTTTGACAGTCTGCCTAAAACAGCCTTTGCCTTAACCAATCTGGATGACAAAAACGGATTGGTCATGACTCAAAATACCAAAGCAAAGGTACACACCTATTCGCTGCGCAGTTTGAGTGATTTTAAAGGAAAAGTGCTGGAAGATGGATTCGAAGGAATGCTGCTTGATATAAATAATGTGGAAGTCAATGTACAGTTCATCGGACGTTTCAATGCTTCCAACCTGCTGGCAGTCTATGGAGCAGCCTGCCTGCTTGGGAAAAAGACAGAAGAGGTATTGCTGGCATTGAGTACTCTTCGCCCCGTTGCCGGGCGTTTTGACTCACTGCGCTCACCCAAGGGATACACCGCCATTGTGGACTATGCCCATACTCCGGATGCCTTGGAAAATGTGCTGAATGCCATTCACGAGGTTCTGAATGGCAAAGGTAATGTAATTACGGTAGTAGGCGCCGGCGGCAACCGCGATAAAGGCAAACGCCCCTTGATGGCACAAGAAGCGGTAAAGCAAAGCGATAAGGTCATTATCACCTCTGACAATCCCCGTTTTGAAGAGCCGCAGGAAATCATCAATGATATGCTGGCAAGACTGACTAAAGAGGATATGCGTAAAGTGATAAGCATAGCCGACCGTAAAGAAGCGATCCGTACAGCTTGTATGCTGGCCCAAGCTAAAGATGTCATTTTAGTTGCCGGGAAAGGACACGAGAATTATCAGGAAATCAAAGGTATAAAGCACCATTTCGACGATAAAGAAGTATTAAGAGATATTTTTGCTAATGAATAAACCAACCAAAAGATGTTATATTATTTATTTCAATATTTAGAAAAGTTTGATTTTCCCGGAGCCGGTATGTTCGGTTACGTTTCATTCCGTTCATTGATGGCAATCATTTTATCATTGTTGATCTCAGCTATCTTCGGTGAATATTTCATCAACCTGCTCAAACGTAAACAAATAACCGAAACCCAACGTGACGCATCTATAGACCCTTTTAATGTGAAAAAAGTTGGTGTGCCGACGATGGGAGGTATAATTATTATTGTCGCAATTCTCATACCTTGCCTTTTATTGGGGAAACTGCATAATATTTACATGATATTAATGTTAATTACCACCATTTGGCTAGGCACATTAGGCTTTTTGGATGACTATATCAAGGTTTTCCGTAAAGACAAAGAAGGGTTGCACGGCAAATTCAAGATCATCGGCCAAGTAGGTTTAGGACTCATTGTGGGACTCACCTTATATTTAAGTCCGAGCGTTGTTATCCGTGAGAACGTAGAAATACAAAGAGGGGGAGAAATTGTAGAAGTGGTGCACAAAGAACAAGATCAGAAATCCACTAAAACTACGATTCCTTTCTTCAAGAATAATAATTTGGATTATGCTGATTTCGTAGGCTTCCTGGGAGATAATGCCCAAACTGTAGGTTGGATTATTTTCGTATTAGTTACCATTTTCGTAGTTACTGCCGTATCTAACGGCGCCAACCTGAATGACGGGATGGACGGGATGGCAGCCGGAAATTCTGCTATCATCGGTCTTACCTTAGGCATATTGGCATACGTATCCAGCCACATCGAATATGCAGGATACCTTAATATCATGTATATTCCCGGCAGTGAAGAACTGGTAATCTTTATCTGCGCCTTTATCGGCGCGCTGATCGGTTTCCTTTGGTACAATGCTTTTCCCGCCCAAGTATTTATGGGCGATACCGGCAGCTTGACCATTGGTGGTATCATAGCGGTATTTGCAATCATCATTCATAAAGAGTTGCTTATACCTATTCTCTGTGGAATCTTCTTGGTAGAAAACCTTTCGGTTATTCTACAGGTGAGATATTTCAAAAGCGGAAAAAAGAAAGGACATTTGCAACGCGTATTCAAACGTGCACCTATCCACGACCATTTCCGTACTACATTAGCACAGTTAGACCCCAATTGCAGTTATCTGTTCATGAAACCCAACAGCGTATTCCATGAATCAAAAATCACGGTACGCTTCTGGATTGTCACCATCGTACTCGCTGCAATTACGATTATTACATTAAAGATAAGATAAACGAAGATTATGGCTAAAAGAATTGTCATACTAGGAGCCGGAGAAAGCGGTGCGGGAGCAGCCGTTCTGGCAAAGAAACAAGGTTTCGACACCTTCGTTTCAGACATGTCCACGATTAAGGACTCATACAAAAACATGCTGAACGAGCGAGGCATCGAATGGGAAGAAGGCAAACATACCGAATCTCTCATTCTGAATGCGGATGAAGTGATCAAAAGTCCGGGTATTCCGAATGATGCCCCGATGATTCTTAAATTAAAGGCACAAGGTACCCCTATCATCTCCGAAATAGAATTTGCGGGACGTTATACCAATGCCAAAATGATTTGCATTACAGGAAGTAATGGAAAAACAACAACTACTTCGCTGATTTATCATATCTTCAAGAAAGCAGGTATGAATGTGGGACTAGCCGGAAATATCGGTCAAAGTCTGGCATATCAGGTAGCAGAATACAACTATGATTATTATGTAATCGAGTTAAGCAGCTTCCAATTAGACAACATGTACAAGTTCCATGCCAACATTGCCGTATTGATGAACATCACGCCGGATCATCTGGACCGTTACGATCACCAGATGCAAAACTATGTGGATGCAAAATTCCGCATTATCCAGAACCAGACTCCGGACGATGCCTTCATCTTCTGGAACGATGACCCCATCATCCAGCGTGAATTACACAAATATGGCATTCATGGCCATTACTACCCTTTTGCCGAAAGGAAAGAGGAAGGAACCGCCGCATACGTGGAACAGGACAAGGTTTATTTTACAGAACCAATCGCTTTCAACATGGAACAGGAAGAACTGGCACTGACCGGAACCCATAATCTCTTTAACTCCATGGCGGCCGGTATCTCTGCCAACCTGGCGGGTATCCGCAAAGAATGCATCCGCGAGGCCTTGGGTGATTTCAAGGGAGTGGAACACCGCCTTGAAAAAGTCTGCCGGGTAAGAGGAGTAGATTACATCAATGACTCCAAAGCTACCAATGTGAATTCCTGCTGGTATGCTTTGCAAAGCATGAAAACCAAAACCATCCTGATATTAGGCGGGAAAGACAAAGGCAACGACTATAACGAAATTGCCGACTTGGTAAAAGAAAAATGTACCGGATTGATCTACATGGGATTGCACAATGAGAAATTGCATGATTTCTTTGACAAGTTCGGCCTGCCTGTAGCCGATGTACAAAGCATGAAGGATGCCGTAGATGCTGCTTACCGGATGGCCAAGAAAGGTGAAACCGTATTATTAAGTCCTTGCTGCGCCAGCTTCGACCTTTTTAAAAGTTACGAAGACCGTGGCGAGCAGTTCAAGGAATGTGTAAGAAACCTGTAATATAATATTAAGGTATATAGATAATGGATCTGATAAAAGACTTGTTCAAGGGCGACAAAGTAATCTGGATTATTTTCCTGTTTCTTTGCCTGATCTCTATCGTTGAGGTATTTAGTGCCGCCAGCACACTTACCTACAAAAGTGGGGATCATTGGGGGCCTATCACCCAGCACAGTGTCATCCTGATGGTAGGTGTGTGCATTGTGGTACTGGTACATAACATTCCCTACAAATATTTCCGTGTGTTTCCCGTCTTCCTGCTACCCCTATCGACATTATTGCTGATATTTGTAATGGGTATGGGATTGATTACCGGAGACCGTGTCAATGGCGCAGCCCGTTGGATGACCTTTTTCGGCATCCAGTTCCAGCCTTCCGAACTGGCAAAAATGGCTGTGATTATTGTCACCGCCTTTATTCTATCCAAGTTTCAGGAAGAAGACAACGCCAATCCGAAAGCATTCAAATATATAATGTGGATCACCGGAGTTGTTTTCATTCTGATTGCTCCCGAAAACGGTTCTACCGCAGCATTGCTGTTCGGAGTAGTCTTTTTAATGATGGTGATCGGCCGGGTACCTTGGAAACAGTTGGCCAAGTTAATGGGAACTGTCGGAGTCGTGGTGATACTTTTCGTAGGCATAGTGATGGTTATGCCTACACATAAACTGAACAAAGTTCCCATGATGCACCGTGTAGAAACCTGGCAGAACCGCATTAAAGGTTTCTTCGAGGATAAAGAAGCCGTTCCTGCTGCCAAATATGATATAGACAAGGATGCCCAGATAGCACACGCCAATATTGCTATCGCCTCCAGCAACATCATAGGAAAGATGCCGGGTAACAGTGTACAACGGGATTTCCTGTCACAAGCGTTCTCAGACTTCATCTTCGCCATCGTCATAGAAGAATTAGGATTACTGGGAGGCGCCTTTGTAGTGATCCTCTACATCTGGCTGTTGATGCGGGCGGGTAAAATAGCCCGAAGAAGTGAAAAAAGTTTTCCTGCCTTTCTGGTGATGGGCATCGCCCTGTTGCTGGTATCTCAGGCGATGCTTAACATGATGGTGGCCGTAGGTCTGTTCCCCGTCACCGGACAACCCCTGCCGCTTATCAGCAAAGGAGGAACCTCTACACTCATCAACTGCGCCTACATCGGTATGATATTAAGTGTCAGCCGCTACGTGGCTGAGAAAGAAGAACAGAAAGCCGCCGAGCAACAAGCGCAGAAAGAAGCCGAACTGGCAGCCAAGACCGAACGGCATCAGGAAATGGTAGCTGCCATGCAGGAAGCCATTACCACACTTCCGTCGGGTGACAATGCCACCACTTCCCTCCCGCCGGAGGAGAACTCGCTGCCCGATGACTTGAAGGCAATGCTGAATGCAGCCGGGAAGCGGGAGCCGGAAGAAGAAATATAATATAAACCATTCATTTTAAAAGTATTATTTATACTTTTGCGAATAATTCGACTAAAAAGGAATTATGGAAGAAAATTTAAGAATCATCATCAGCGGAGGAGGAACCGGGGGACACATTTTCCCCGCAGTCTCTATTGCCAACGCCATCAAGGAACAACATCCCGAAGCGGAAATCCTGTTCGTAGGCGCTGAAGGCAGAATGGAGATGCAACGCGTTCCTGCTGCCGGATACCCTATAAAAGGATTACCTGTTGCCGGATTCGACCGTAAGAACTTATTAAAAAATATTTCGGTTCTTTTTAAATTGGTCAAAAGTCAGCTATTGGCACGTAAAATCATCAAGGACTTCAAGCCACATGCAGCAGTAGGTGTAGGCGGATATGCCAGCGGTCCTACTTTGAAAATGGCCGGGATGATGGGTATTCCGACACTGATACAAGAGCAGAACTCTTATGCCGGAGTAACCAACAAACTATTGGCAAAGAAAGCCTGCAAAATATGCGTGGCATACGACGGCATGGAACGTTTCTTTGAAAAAGACAAGATTATCCTGACCGGCAACCCCGTCCGCCAAGGACTGCGCAACCATCACATCAGCCGTGAAGAGGCTATCCGCTCCTTCGGGCTGGACCCATCCAAGAAAACAATCCTGATTGTAGGAGGAAGCTTGGGAGCACGCACCATCAACAACTGCGTGATGGAAGGTTTGGACAAGATTAAAACATCCGGCGCGCAGTTTATCTGGCAAACCGGAAAAATATATATCGACGAAGCACGCGCCGCAGTAGCCCAAGCCGGTGAGTTACCAATGCTCCATGTAACCGATTTTATCAGTGATATGACCGCCGCATACAGTGCTGCCGATTTAATAATCAGCCGTGCAGGTGCAGGTTCTATCTCTGAGTTCTGTTTGTTGCAGAAACCCGTCATTCTGGTTCCGTCGCCTAATGTGGCCGAAGATCATCAGACCAAGAACGCACTGGCGCTGGTCAATAAAAACGCAGCGCTCTATATCAAGGACGCCGCTGCCAAAGAAGCTCTGCTGGACAAAGCAGTTGAAACCGTGAAACAGCCGGAAACACTGAAAAGTTTAAGTACAAATATTGCTAAATTAGCCTTTACCGACTCAGCCAACGTTATTGCCCGGGAGGTATTCAAACTGGCTGATAAATACAGAAAAGAAAATGGACGTTAACACATTAAAATCAGTTTATTTCATCGGCGCCGGAGGCATCGGCATGAGCGCATTGGTACGCTACTTCCTGTCAAAAGGCAAGAAGGTAGGCGGATATGACCGTACGCCCAGTGAACTGACAGAAAAGCTGATAGAAGAAGGAGCAGCCATCCATTACGAAGAAAGCACGGAACTGATAACGGATGCATTCCGCGACCCGGCAACTACATTGGTTGTCTATACTCCGGCTGTCCCCGACACACATAAAGAGTTTACCTATTTCCGGGAAAACGGTTTCGAGATACATAAACGTTCGCAGGTATTGGGAATGCTTACCCATGCAGGAAAAGGACTTTGTGTAGCCGGCACTCACGGTAAGACCACCACTTCTACCATGACAGCCCATCTGTTACACCAATCCCATGTAGGATGCAACGCCTTTTTGGGAGGCATCTCAAAGAATTACGGCACCAACCTGCTGTTGTCTGACAGCAGTGAATACATGGTTATTGAAGCCGACGAGTTCGACCGTTCTTTCCATTGGCTCTCGCCCTACATATCAGTGATTACCGCAACCGATCCCGACCATCTGGATATCTACGGAACCAAAGAGGCTTATCTGGAAAGCTTCCGCAAATATACCTCACTCATCCAGCCGGGAGGTGCATTGATTGTACGTAAAGGCATCGAGCTGCAACCGGCTTTGCAGAATGGTGTGAAACTGTACACCTATTCCCAAGAAGAGGGTGACTTTCATGCAGAGAATATCCGTATTGGGAACGGTGAGATTTTCTTTGATTACGTATCACCACTGGGAAATATCCCCAATATACAGTTAGGTGTCCCCGTCAGCATCAACATAGAGAATGGAGTAGCTGCCATGGCTTTAGCGCAGATGAGCGGATTGACCGATGAAGAAATAAAGAGAGGTATGGCAAGTTTCCGCGGAGTAGACCGTCGTTTCGATTTCAAGATAAAGAACGACAAGGTGGTTTTCCTGAGCGACTATGCGCACCATCCTTCCGAGATAAAGCAAAGCATACTCTCCATGCGTGCCCTCTACCGGGACAAGAAGCTGACGGCTATTTTCCAGCCACACCTCTACACACGTACCCGTGATTTCTACAAAGATTTTGCCGACAGCCTTTCCTTGTTGGACGAAGTCATCCTGGTAGATATCTATCCGGCACGCGAGCAACCCATCCCCGGCGTCACCAGCAAACTGATTTACGACCATCTGCGTCCGGGCATCGAGAAGAGCATGTGCAAGAAAGAAGAAATTCTAGACGTACTGAGCAAGAAAGATATAGAAGTATTAATCACCCTGGGTGCGGGCGACATAGATAACTATGTACCCCAAATCTGCGGATTACTGAATAAAAGATGATAAAGAAAATTCTCATACTCCTGTTTCTGTTGCTGATAACCGCCTACCTTATTGTAGCCGTTACCGCTTTCAACACCAAGCCTGCCGATCAGGTTTGCAAGGGTATGGAATTGATTATCAAGGACAGTATAGACCATGGCTTCATCAGCCAGAAAGAAGTACTCCGCTTACTGAACGGTAAGAAACTCTCCCCCGTGGGCAAGAAGATGGGCGACATCAACACCCGCCTGCTGGAAGAAGAACTCAGCCAACATCCCTTGATTGAAAATGTGGAATGTTACCGTACACCGGGATGCAAAATAGGTATCGAAGTGACACAGCGCCTCCCCATCCTCAGAGTGATGGCAAACAACGGAGACAACTATTATATTGACAATAAAGGAAAAATCATGCCGATACCCAACAGTTCGGCACACGTAGCTGTTGTTACAGGATACGTGGATCGTGATTTTGCCGTCAAGGAACTATATACGTTAGGAGCCTTTCTACAAGCCCATCCGCTATGGGATGCCCAGATAGAGCAGATCAACGTGACACAAGCCAAAGAACTGGAACTGGTTCCACGGGTTGGCGAACATATCATATTCTTAGGCAAGCCCGGGAATTATGAGGAAAAGTTCGAGAAACTAAAAACTTTTTATGAGAAAGGACTGAACCAAGTAGGCTGGAACAAGTACAGCCGCATCAGTCTGGAATTTAATAATCAGATTATTTGTACTAAAAAAGAGAAGTAAGATATGGCAGCAACAGATTTTATAGTAGCAATAGAACTGGGATCCTCCAAGATCACAGGTATTGCAGGAAAGAAACATGCGGACGGAAGCATACAAGTGCTGGCCCTCGCCAGCGAAAACTCTTCGGATTTTATCCGTAAGGGAGTGATTTACAATCTGGACAAAACCGCACAAAGCCTTACTTCGATTATCAAGAAACTGGAATCGACATTAAAGGCTTCTATCGGAAAGGTCTATGTAGGCATCGGAGGACAATCTCTACGCACCATCCGTAATACGGAGGTACGTCATCTGGAAGAAGAAACCAAAATTTCACAGGAACTGATTGACTCCATCATGGACAGCAACCGCGAAGTCCCCATCATAGACCAGGAAATACTGGAAGTGGCACCCCAGGAATATAAAGTAGGCATCAACCTGCTGGCCGATCCTGTAGGAGTTCCCAGCGATCATATAGAAGGGCGTTTCCTTAATATCATCGCCCGCAGCAGCGTGAAGCAGAACATTGACAAATGTTTCAAACAGGCAGGAATCGAAATAGCCGACTACATCATCTCACCGTTGGCTCTGGCCAATGCCGTACTGACCAACAGTGAAAAACGTTCGGGCTGCATGTTCATCGACTTTGGCGCAGATACGACTACTGTATCTGTCTACAAAAACAACATACTCCGCCATTTGGCAGTCATCCCATTGGGAGGCAGCAACATCACCAAAGATATTTGCAGCCAGCAAATTGAAGAGGAAGATGCCGAAGAATTGAAAAAGAAATACGGCAATGCTTATGCCGACAAGTCGGAGGACGGAGATGACAACCCTACCTACTCGCTGGACGGGAAATGCAGTATTGAGTCACACTTACTGGAAGACATCGTAGAAGCACGTATCAATGAGATACTGGCCAATGTATGGAACCAGATTGTTCTTTCGGGATATGAAGACAAACTGCTGGCAGGAGCTATCATTACCGGTGGTGCCGCCAATCTAAAGAATATGGAGGAAGCATTCAGTAACCGTACCAAAATAGAAAAGGTTAGAATGGCCAAAGAAAGTCAGCTAAGTCTGAAAGGCGGTATGGTGGAACTGAAAAAAGATGGTACATGCAATACGATCATCGCTTTACTAGGAGCTGGAAAAGAAAACTGTTACCGTCCGGAACGTCCTATGAAACCCGTACAAGTACCTCTCTTCGATGAAAGCGGCGAGAATGTGGAAGACAAAAGGAAAAGAGAGAAAGAAGAAGCAGCCAGAATAGCAGCGGCAGCCAAGAAAGCAGAGGAAGAGGAGAAGCTGCGAAAAGCCACTTGCGAGAACCTGATAAGAAACGCAAAAGAACTGAAAGAGGCAGGCAAATACAAAAATGCCTTGTCGCAACTGGCCAAAGCACGCGATCTGGGAGTGGCAGAAGCTTTGAACCAAATACGCGACCTGGAAAAAGAAATCAAGAGTTTGAAAGAAGCCAACAGTCCGATCAAACGGCTGACCGACTTGTTTGGAAAGATTCTGGAAGAATAATAACGAATTACATCACCTTAATATAATATAGAAGATTATGTCTGATGAAACTATAATGCCATTCGATTTCCCGGCAGAAAACCCGACTATCATTAAAGTAATCGGTGTGGGAGGTGGCGGCGGCAATGCCGTAAATCACATGTATAAAGAAGGTATACACGATGTAACATTTGTTGTGTGCAACACAGATAACCAGGCGTTGGCCGAATCCCCCGTTCCCGTGAAGTTGCAACTGGGAAAAGAAGGATTAGGGGCCGGAAACCGCCCGGAGCGTGCACGTGAAGCAGCCGAAGAAAGTATAGAAGACGTAAAAGGAATGTTGAACGACGGCTGTAAAATGGTATTTATCACTGCCGGAATGGGAGGAGGTACCGGAACCGGTGCGGCTCCGATCATTGCCAAGACAGCCAAAGATATGGATATCCTCACCGTAGGTATTGTCACCATTCCGTTCCTTTTTGAAGGAAACCGGAAGATTGACCAGGCGCTGGACGGCGTGGAGAAAATGAGCCAGCATGTAGATGCCCTGCTGGTGATTAACAATGAACGTCTGCGTGATATTTATTCGGACTTCAGCGTGATGAACGCTTTCGGCAAAGCGGATGACACTTTATCCATAGCAGCCAAGAGTATTGCCGAGATTATCACTATCCGCGGTACCATCAACCTGGACTTCAATGATGTGAAAACGGTATTAAAAGACGGTGGTGTAGCCATTATGAGTACGGGATACGGCAAAGGGGAAAGCCGTGTGAGCCAGGCTATCAATGATGCGCTCCATTCCCCGTTGCTGAACAACAACGATATCTTCAACTCGAAGAAGATCCTGTTCAACATCTCTTTCAGCACCAAGAGCGAGTTGATGATGGAAGAGATGAATGAGGTTCATGACTTCATGAGCAAATTCGGCAAAGACGTGGAAACCAAATGGGGGCTCTATATTGACGAGTCGCTGGAAGAGCAGGTGAAGTTCACCGTACTTGCCACCGGTTTCGGCATCAAGGATGTACCGGGCATGGACAACATGATGAACAAACGCACCATCGAGGAACAAAAGAAACTGGAAGAACTGGAAGAAGAGGAACAGCGCAAGGATGAACGTCGTGGAGATTACTACGGCAAAGACACCTTCAAGAACAGCAACAAGAAGAAACGCCACAACATTTACATCTTCAGTCTGGAGGATCTGGACAATGATGATATTATCAGTATGGTGGAAACAACCCCTACTTTCCAACGTACCAAAACTGTGTTGGAAAGTATCCAGTCTAAAGCAATAGCCGAAGAAGAGGAAACATTCAATAACGATGCCGAAAACGGCGGAATAACGATCACATTTTAACAACTAAAATAGAAAAGAACCATGGATTTATTTGACGTAATCAGCAACGATATCAAAGAGGCTATGAAAGCCAAGGACAAAGTGAAACTGGAAACTTTGCGTAATGTGAAAAAATTCTTCCTTGAAGCAAAGACAGCACCGGGCGCCAACGACACTTTGACGGATGACGCTGCATTGAAAATCATGCAGAAACTGGTAAAACAAGGGAAAGATTCAGCCGCCATTTACCAAAGTCAGGGCCGCACCGACTTGGCAGAAGCCGAACTGGCCCAAGTGGCAGTGCTTGAAGCCTATCTGCCCAAACAAATGAGTAACGAAGAACTGGAAGCCGCTTTGAAAGAAATTATTGCAGAAGTGGGTGCCGCCGGTCCTCAGGATATGGGTAAAGTCATGGGTGTCGCCACCAAAAAGTTGGCAGGCAAAGCCGAAGGACGTGCCATCTCGGCTAAAGTGAAAGAATTACTGGGATAATACTCCGGCAATCCATATTCAAGAAACGAAGCTTCTGCCCCGATTCATCTTTACGGACAGAAGTTTCGTTTTTTATAAAATCAGTGAGAAGCAAACGTATGCAGTACCCTATCCAGCTTCCCGTTTATCATTCTCACTTCACCAATACCCTGGAATTCAAAGTATCCTTCAGTGTGTTCAGCCACAATAAAAATCTGATATACAGCGCATAAGGCTGACAGTAGTTCCTTCAGTGCGCTGTCAGCACCTTCAGCCGCCGCAACACCCGCACCGGACCGATATCTTTGACCATCATGCTAAAGGACAAGAATGAGTCATACAATATCGTGGTCAAAAGATTGCACCTGCTTTCCATCTTAACTTTCAAGACAGGAATAATACCCATTTGCTTCCCGCTTCATTTATCGTTTCACTTTAGTGATGAAGCTTTAGCACGCTAGTGATGAGATTTCATCATTCCAGTGAAACAACTTCATCACTAAAGTGAAACGATAGATAAAAAAGGCGCGAAACATGAACACATCCTGATAAGAAAGGATTTCACGAGAACAACTCTTTCAGCACATCCAGCGATTTCAGCACCGG
>ERZ779885.795-NODE-795-length-34286-cov-4.564576_pt1 | contig 34286 bp, 15 predicted proteins | sample MGYA00511554_ERZ779885 | MGnify/ENA primary metagenome ERZ779885 (study PRJEB29588, sample SAMEA2160998) | human gut metagenome | biome: human gut; feature: human-associated habitat; material: faeces | place: Denmark | collected 2008/2010 ... | reverse complement strand
AGCATCTGCCTTACAAGCAGAGGGTCGGGGGTTCGAATCCCTCAACGCCCACCGAGAGCGACTTGTCATGCGGCAAGTCGCTTTTTTGTTTGATACTTTTACCGATTTTCCTATATTTGCATATCCGTCAATCTTTTTACATTATGAGAAAAAGTTCGCTGTTGTGGTCGTTTCTTTTACTCCTTGTCGTGGGAGTCGGTTATTATTTTTTTAAGAAGGGTATGCGTGTTCCTGAGCCTATCATGCAAGAGGTTTTGGAAAATCTCCATATCCCGGAGACGTCGGATCCTTGGTTTCGTTATGCACAGATCGATACGCTTTATAGTCGGAATCCTTATACTTATTTTTGTTTTGTCTCGTCGGCCTATGTAGGAGATGTCGACGATATTGTAGCTGCCGGAGACTCGGTATTGATTCTTACTCCTGAATCATCGCTTTCCCGTTATCCTGCATCGGCCGATGTATTGCCTTTGTCCGAAAGTGCTATTTCTTATATTTTACCATACGGGGCTCCGATTGCTTTTTTTCGGGTCGATTCCGTGGTGAAAACCGGATCTTCTTTTCGTTATAAATTGAGCAGGAGTCGGTAAAATACGGCCTGCATTTCTAGGCTTTACCCCCGAATGTTTGCGTTCGGCACAGGGGAATTCCGTTCTTTATTGTAAACGGGGAATTTTATTTTCCGATTTTAACACACTTTTCTCTCCTTTTTTCTTTTTCCCGTAGGAAATATCGGTTTTTTATTTGTTTCTTAGAAGAAATTTTGAATTATAAATTACAGGTATGAATCGAGTATGTGAGCTTTTCGGTATCCGATATCCTATTGTTCAAGGGGGTATGGTGTGGTGTAGTGGTTGGCGGTTGGCTTCGGCAGTGAGCAATGCTGGTGGTTTGGGGTTGCTCGGAGCCGGTTCGATGCACCCCGATACGTTGCGGGAGCATATCACGAAATGCCGTGAGGCGACAAGTAATCCCTTCGGTGTGAATGTTCCCTTAATGTACCCCGAAATCGATAAGTTGATGCAGATACTTATCGAGGAAAAGGTGCGAATTGTTTTTACTTCCGCAGGAAATCCGGCACTCTATACCGATTTTCTCCATTATCATGGTATTACGGTCGCACATGTCGTGTCTTCTTCGCGTTTTGCCCGTAAGTGCGAGCAGGCCGGCGTCGATGCGGTTGTTGCCGAAGGTTTCGAGGCCGGTGGTCATAATGGGAGGGAAGAGACGTCGACTTTGTGTCTCATTCCGGCCGTACGCCGGGCGACGTCCCTGCCTCTATTGGCGGCCGGAGGGATTGCATCGGGAGAGGCGATGGCTGCCGTGATGTTATTAGGGGCCGAGGGTGTGCAAGTGGGTAGTCGTTTTGCTCTTTCAAAAGAAAGCTCGGCTCATGAAAATTTCAAACAGCATTGCTTGAACCTGCAAGAAGGCGATACTTTTTTGACACTGAAAAAGTTATCACCCGTAAGATTGGTTAAAAACGAGTTTTACGAGAGCGTGGAAAATGCGCAGCAAAGAGGGGCGTCGATCGATGAATTGCGGGAGTTGTTGGGGAAAGGACGAGCCAAAAAAGGTATTTTCGAAGGAGATTTACAGAATGGGGAATTGGAAATCGGCCAAGTTTCGGCGACGATTTCGAACGAACAACGTGCTGCCGAAATTATCGATGATATGATTTCGGTATATCGAGATACGCTGAAAATGAGATCCGAAAGGTTTTCGTTTTAAAGAAAAACAACTATTCGTTTCGTTTGAGAATGAGAGTCTTGTCTATGCATCGGGGTAGCTCTTCGGGATAGTGCGTAACATAGATGATTGTCTTGTTGGGGCGGCTGGCGAATGTTTCGATGATGGCCCGGGCCAGTTCTTTGTTGAGAATGTCGAGACCGTGTAGGGGTTCGTCGAGAATAAGCAGGGCGGGGTCTTTTACCAGTGCGCGGGCGAGGAGCAGCAGGCGTTGTTCCCCCGAAGATAATTTCACGAAAGAGCGATCGCGAAGAGCCGAGATGCCGAATGCATCGAGCCAGCCCGTACAGGACTCTATTTGCTGAGACGTAAGCCTGCGAAAGAGCCCTATTGTATCGTAATATCCCGAGGCGACGATTTCGGCCGCGGGAATGTCTTTGAGATAGGCACGATGTATCTCGGGTGAGACGTAACCGATGTGTTTTTTGATGTCCCAAATGCTTTCTCCGCTACCCCGTTTGTGATCGAAAAGAGTAATGTTTTGCGAATAGGCCTGCGGATTGTCGGCGCATATCAGACTGAGAAGTGTTGATTTTCCGGCTCCGTTCGGTCCTGATAATGACCATTTTTCTCCGTTTTTAACAGTCCAGTTCAAGCGGTCGATGATTGTACGGTTTCCATAGCGGATAGATACATTTTCGAGCCGGACGATTTCTTCGGCCGCACATACTTCTCCGTTTTCCTCAGGAAGGACGGGGAGTGCGATGTGTCGGTTGTTTATTGCAGCCCGTCGGGCAGTGATGGTTTCTTGTGTGCGGTATTCTTGCAAAGACAATTTCCGGTTACAACGCATGTTATCTACTTCGTAGACATGGGTAACAAACGCCGGAATGTCCTGTGGGGCAGAAACGACAAGTATGATTTGCACCGTAGCTTCGTCGATAAGGTGTTGCAACAAATCGATGAGCAACCGGCGCGATGGGGCGTCGAGACCGATGAACGGACTTTCGAGAATCAGTACTTTCGGAGCGGAGAGCAATAGCTTAGCGATATGCATTTTGCGCAACTCTCCCGAAGAAAGCATGATAATGGGTTTTTCGAGCAAAGAATTTATACCCAGCAAATCATAAAGGTGTGCTTTCCACGAAGGATTGTCGCATTTTTCGCGTTCGAGTATTTCTTTTGCGCGAGGAGCTTGGTCGCTGTCTTGCGAATTCCAGCGTTGTTGATAATAGTAATCGGCCGTCGCTGTGCCGTAGGCATCGTTGAATGTAACATATCGTATGTTTTCGGACGTGTAGCGATGGGAGTCGGATCCGAAGTCGAAAGACAATTTGCCCGTTTTCAGAAAAAGTTGGCCGGTAACCGTTTGTATGAGTGTGCTTTTCCCGCTTCCGTTCACTCCTATGACGGCGAGGTGTTCACCCTCTCTCAATTCAAAATTTATCGGAGTATCGAAACGTCGGTTCAAGTCGCCGGCAATACCGTCTTGTAGAGATATAATCGTTCGCATGGTGGCTGTTATTCAATGAGAAATGATGTCCTAAATGAGACCTTACTGAAATTTTTGCAAAAGTAGATATAATAATCGAGCGCATGAAATAAAAGGAAAGGTAAAATCTTTGGGTGTATTTGTTTCTGTTACAGGTAACTGCCATTGGAAAATTGTTTGCCGGTTACAGAGTTTATTCCCTCTGGTCGAGGATATGCATGACAATGTCGAGGTGGTCGAAGATGTCGCTGTTGGCCTCCCGTATGTATTCTTTGGAGCATTTGTGTCCCAGTCTTACGAAAATGGCATCGCGACTTGGTATTGCCATGATGTATTGTCCTAACATGCCGCGAAAATAGGGATTTATTTGATCACGGTAATGCAATAGCCATATTTGGAAGCCGTAATAGTCGAGCGCGCCGTTACCCCATTGGTTCAAGAGATAGGACGCCGGAGTCAGTGCTTCCCGCATATAATCTTCCGGTACGACCGGACGTCCGTGCCAATATCCGTTGTTGAGCATGAGGTGTCCGAATCGTGCCGCGTCACGTGCTGTGGTATGGAAGCAGCAGAATGCTTTTTCATCGCCGTTTTTCCTGTCGAGCAACCAGTAGGCGTCGTGCTCGGCTTGCAAGGGACGCCATAATTTTTCTTCGGCATAGTCGCTTATTGTCTTCCCGGTTGCGGCTTCCAACGTAAATGCCAGCACTTGGGTCTCCCCGCTTCGATAGGAGAATTGTTTTCCCGGCTTGTCGACCACGTCGAGGCCCAATGCCAGTTCCCGAAGATTATTGCCGTAGTATCCTTGCGTGGTGAGAGAGAAAAGCGAGGCGTAGGACTCGTCCCAACTCAATCCGGCACTCATGGTGAGCAGGTTGCGAATCGTTACATCAGACTTCTCTCCTTCTTTGAATTCTGGCAGGTAATTGCTTACGGGGTCGTCGATATTCTTGATATACCCTTCTTCAAGGGCAATACCCACGAGAAGACCGACAATGCTTTTTGTTCCCGAAAAAAGATTGGAGGTAGATGTGTCGTTCCAGCCGTTCCGATAATTTTCATAGACGATGCTGTCGTGTTGGATAACCAAGAACGCGACAGTTCCCATTTCATCGAGAAAGGCATCTTCTTCGGGACTCATTCTGTATCGGTTGTAGTCGGCGGCTTTGGCCCATGTGCGACTTGAATCCGGAGCGTGTACGACATGTTTGTCGAAAAGGTCGAGGTCATCGATATCGGGGTAGAGGTGTATGACGGCTTGCCAGACGTAGTAGGGCAGGCAAAGATAGATAACGGCGAGCACTATTCCTGTGATGAGTACGATTTTTAATCCCTTTTTCATGGAGAGGAAGATTATAATAGCGGTAAAGATATTAAAATCGGGAGTAAAAGGGTGCGGTAATATGTGTTTTTTTTTCTTGGTTGTGAAACATTTGGGCAATCGTCCGAAAAATGAAAAAGGCCCCCGATCGCCATCGGGAAGCCTTTTTCGCGAAAGTATACATGAAAAGAAAATTATTTCAGTTTTACAGTGAGCTCCTGCAAGTCTTCGTTGGCGGAACTGCCTCCGACGAAGATTTGATACTCTCCCGGTTGGGTCAATATATAACCGCTGGCACGATCGTAGAATGCGAATGCTTCGGGTGTGAGGTCGAACGTTACTTTTTGTGTCTCTCCGGCTTTGAGGTTTACTCGTTTGAAAGCCCGGAGGGTTTTGATCGGTGCTCCGTCGGTATCACCCGTTTTATGTATATAGACTTGGACGATTTCCACTCCGTCGCGTTTTCCCGTATTGGTGACGGGCACGGTAAGGCGTATATCCTTGCCGGTTTTCACTGCGGCTTTTTTCACTTGCGGTTTACCGTAGGAGTAAGAGGTATAGCTGAGTCCGTATCCGAATGGATAGAGCGGTTTTTCCGTCATGAAACGGTAGGTGCGACCTTGCATCGAATAGTCTTGGTAGTCGGGGAGTTGTTCGGTATTCCGATAGAAAGTTACAGGAAGTTTTCCATTCGGATTGTAATCACCGAAGATGATATCGGCCACAGCCGTTCCGCCTTCTTGTCCCGGATACCACGCTTGTATGATGGCCTCGCAAGTCTCGGTTTCAGGAACCAGTCCCATTGCACTGCCCGAATAGTTGACAAATATGACTTTCTTGCCCATTTCGTGCAGGCGTTTCAGAATGTTGCGTTGTATTTCGGGCAGCTCTATATGAGTGCGGTCTCCGCCTTTGAAACCCGGATAGTTGACGTGCATCTGTTCGCCTTCGAGTTGAGCCGAGATACCTCCGGCAAAGATCACGATGTCGGCATCGGCAACGGTTTTGAGGTCGTCCTCAATCGATTTTTTGCGGATCAGTCCGAGATCGATTTTCAAAAAGGCCTTGCCCGCCAGTTGCAGGTAGTCGATTTCTATATCGTACTCTTTCCCTTTTTCGACCGGGAAACGATATTCTTTCTTGGCATTGGAATTCTTTTTCCATGTTTCCGCCACTTTTTCCCCGTCGACGATGATGCGGAATCCGTCGTCGGCATTGACGGTAAGCAGCATTTCTCCCGATTCTTCGGGGCGGAGTACACTTTCAAAACGGGCGCTGAAATCGGTGAGGTTTACTCCCGGCTCGAATACCGTGTTGCCTCCGGCATCGCGGTTCACCGGCGATGTATATACTTGGGTGGCAGCTATTTCTCCGCTCAGATCGGTATTGTTGTAATAGGTGGCGGCCATGCCCCGTTTGTTGTCGGGGGTGTAGAGCCAGTTGAATTTCGATTCGTAGGAAGTGTTGGAAAGCCAGTCGCATGCTTTCACATAAGTAACGTCGCCGACTTTCTCTTTTATGCCGCCGAGCAGGGTAATGGTGCGCCGGGGTGTCCCGTTATAGTTTGCCCATTGCATGACAGAGTCGTTTGCATTGGGACCCATGACGGCGATTTTTGCATTTTTGGAGAGAGGCAGTATGTTGTTGCGGTTTTGAAGCAGAACGATCGATTCTTTTGCCATTTCGAGAGCGAGAGCCCGATGTTCGGGGCAGTCTACGACAGAGTAGGGTATTTTCGACCATTCGACCAGTTTCTCATCGTCCATTTCTCCCAATGCAAAACGGGCAGAAAGCAGGCGGCGTACACTGACGTCGATGTCGCTTTCTTTGATATATCCTTTTTTTACGGCATTGACGAGAGATTTAAAGCTGGTTCCACACTCTACATCGGTTCCCGCCAGTACGGCGTCGGCCGATGCACTGGCCGAGTCGGGGTGGGTATGATGCTTTGACGGGTTGTAGAAGTCGTTTATGGCACCGCAGTCGGTTACGACGAGATATTTGTATTTCCATTCGTCTCGAAGTATTTGCATCAACAGACGGTCGCTGCCGCAGCAGGGTTTCCCTTCGAAACGATTATATGCGCACATCACTTCTTTTACATCACCGTCGATGACAGCCGTCTTGAATGCCGGAAGGTAAGTCTCATACAGGTCACGTAAGTCGATGTTTTCGGCGTTGAAAGAGTGGCGATTCCATTCCGGGCCGCTATGTACGGCGAAGTGTTTGGCACAAGCGTGCAACTTGTCGTACTTCGAGTCGGTAGGACCTTGCAGTCCTCGAATGACTTGCAGTCCCAGTACCGAGGTGAGATAAGGATCTTCTCCGTAGGTCTCTTGCCCGCGTCCCCAACGAGGGTCTCTGAAAATGTTGACGTTCGGAGTCCAAAAAGTCAGACATTGATATTTCCCGTATCGGCCTTTGCGCTGGAAGTCGTGGAATTTTGCACGGGCCTCGTCGCTGACGGCATCGAATACCTTATATAATAGGTCGGGGTCGAAAGAGGCGGCCATGCCTATGGTTTGCGGGAATACCGTTGCTTCTCCGGCACGGGCTACGCCGTGCAGAGCCTCGTTCCACCAGTTGTAGGGTTTGATCCCCAGACGTTCTACGGCAGGAGATGTGTTCTGCATGAGAGCGACTTTTTCTTCGAGAGTGAGGCGGGACGTCAAGTCGGCCGCTCTCTCTTCGGGAGAAAGTTGCGGATTCTTGTACGGTTCGTTTTGCGCCGTTAGCGACAATGTTCCGCACAAAAGGAGCGATAGAAAAATAATCTTTTTCATAACATTACAAATAAAGAGAGAAAAAATAAATTATTAGTGTATTATTTTGCTGAATAGGTGTATTATTCGATATGTTTGTAATTTATTTCGATCGAAAAAATCCGTTGGTAGAATTTCCGGTCGGATAAGTGCTTTTTTTGATTTCTTCCGGAGTATGCGTGGGTAAAAATCACCCTGTTGTTTCGGGTGGAAAATACAGGGCAGACTCGATGAAGTTTTGTCGGGATAAGCGATGGGAATATTTTTCTTCATGGCATTCTGTTTACGTTTGCAAATAAAGTCGAGAGAAGCCGGATTCGTGTGGATTATTTCTTATTAAAGTGTGCATTATTCGGAAAAAAGGAGAATCGTGATGGTGTATGGGAGATTTTTCGGTCAAATAGGTGTCTTTTTTTATGTTTTTTGATATGGCGGGTATCAGTTGTCGTATTATTGCTATATTTGTATAGATTTAATTCCACGATGAAACACATTTTTGCTTTTTTTATCGCACTGTTTTTAAGTTTTTCGATGTCGGCACAGTCTCCGTATGAGTGCCGTTTGTCGATATATACCGAGCATGACGGGCTTTCTCAGGGACGTGTAACCTCTCTCGTCCAAGACCGGGACGGAGTGTTGTGGATTGCCACATGGGACGGATTGAATCGTTTCGACGGATATAAGTTTTCCTGCTATAAAGCGACGCCGGGAAATCATGAGCCGTTGGTACAGAATCGTTTCGATAAAATCGTAATCAATAGCGAAAACGATATATGGTGTATCAGCCGGGATCGTTTTTTCCTATTTCGCACCGGTACCCAACATTTTGTAGATATACATTCTCTTTTGGAGAAAAAATACAACCGCACGATATTGGCCTATAAAATAGTTGCTCTTGAAAACGGGATTACTTGGCTGGTCGATGAAGACGGGACATTGTTCCGTATCGAAGACAAAAATATCGACAATACCGAGATTTTTACGACAACCCAGCCCGGACGCCGTAAAATTTACGATATACGGGTCGATTCCCGAGGAAATGAATGGTTGCTTACCGACAGTGGAGTCATCATCGTAGGGGACGTCCCGTTCAAAAGTAACTTGGTGTATAAGAGTTGGATTGAGCGATCGGGGACGATTTGGTTGGGAACCCCCAAAGGCGTAGTCTCGGTTTATCGGTTGGATACCGGCGAATTGTCGTTTGTCGAAGATATGCCCTATGAGGTTTCCCACCTCAATCGCATGCAGCCGGTCAACGATTCTACCATTTTGATGCAAACCAATGCCGGTGTGGTCTTTATCGATGTACCTACCCGTAAGCCCGAGTTGGTGAAATTGCCGACTTCGGGACAACAAGACGTAACCTACTGTTTTAATAACAACGATTCTCGGTGTTGTCTCGTGTCGAGGGATAAAAAGTTATACAGCCTCGATATGAAAACACGTAAAGTCTCGCTCATAGAACTTCCCGATGAGCCGTTGAAATGGGTTAGCTCCGATATTACGAGACCTCTGTTTTTCAAGAATATGCGGGGCGAATTGTTCTTCTTTTTGCGGGAAGGCGGGTTGCACCGCATCGATATGGAGGCACTGACGTTGCAACCGTATAATGCCGGACGGTTCTTGTCTCCTTCGATACGGACGGTTTTTCAGGATAATCAAAAAAACATCTGGGTGAGTTGCAATGTGGGGTTGCATAAGCTGCAATTCGGCAACGGGGAGGTGTATCCGCATCCCGGGTATATGAAAGATGAGATACGGTGTCTCTATTCCGACTCCCGCAACCGCATGTGGGTAACATCACGGCTCGGCGATGTAGAGATATGGGAGGGCGATAAGCGCATCGGCTATTTGTCTCCCGACGGGCATGTCGTGGAGCAACGTGTACCGTTCGGCTCCGGAGTGTACACCATATACGAGGATCGTTCCTGCAATCTGTGGCTCGGTACGAGAGACGATGGGTTGTATCGCCTGAGTTACCGGTCGCCCCGGCAGTATGCAATAACCGGCCATTACAAGAAAGACGCCCATGATATGTATAGTATAAGCGGTGATGCCGTATATTCTATTTTGCAGGATTTCAAAGGGCGGTTATGGGTAGGTTGTTACGATTCGGGATTGAATCTGGTGGCAGATCCCGATGCGGAGAAACCCTATTTCCTGCACGAAAATAACCGATTGGGGTTCCACTCCAAGAATAAGCCGCAACAGGTGCGGTGTTTGGCCGAGACCCGCGACAGTGTCCTATTGGTAGGTACGACGAAAGGGTTCTATACGTTCGACGAAAATTTCTCGACACCCGAGAGTATCGTTTTTTATTCCAGTATGCGGAAGAAAGACGACCAGAACAGTCTGGGCAGCAACGATATTATGGGGATAGAAGTAACGCGGAGTGGCGACATCTATCTGGCGGTGTTCGGTGGAGGATTGAATAAGGTATTGACTCAAAATCTACTTTCCGAAGAGATCAGTTTCCGTCCTTATATGAAACGAGACGGGGCCTATTCCGATGTGGCGATCAATCTGATCGAGGACGAGTCGGGTTACCTATGGGTACAGACCGAGCGTATGCTGATGCGTTTCGATCCTCAAAAGGAAAATTTCGAAAATATCGGTTACGATATGCTGCCCCGATATGCAACGTTGTCCGAGAATAAACCGCTTATCGATAAGGATGACCGTTTGTTGGTGTCGACGAGTCTGGGTGTGTATGTCGTTTCACCCGATAGGCTCGACAATAGTCGCTATGTCCCAGCAATCGTTTTCGGCGACGGTATCGATTCTATGGTTTTGAAGCCCGAAGAAAATACCCTGGCGGTACCTTTTGCTGCGGTAGACTTTTCGTCGAATCTTCCCGTACGATATGCTTATAAGCTGCAAGGTGTCGATAAAGATTGGACATTTACCCAAGAGAATCTGACGGCCAATTATGTAAATCTGCCTGCCGGGACATTTTATCTGCGGGTAAAATCGACCAACCGCAACGGCCTGTGGGTCGATAACGAGCGGGTTTTGCCGGTAACGAGAGAGCCTTTGTTTGCCGAGACTGTGTGGGCGAAGGGGCTGTATGTTTTGTTGGCGGTTGCTCTGGTGGCGGTTATGGTATTTATTTATCTGCATATCTATAAGCTGCGTTATAAATTGAGTCTCGAACACCGTCTCACCGAGGCGAAACTCCGCTTCTTCACCGATATTTCGCATGAGTTGCGCACGCCGCTTACGCTGATAGAAGGCCCTCTTTCCGAGGTCTTGGCCGACGAGAAATTGCCCGATGCCGACCGGGAGTATCTTACGGTGGTGCAGACCAATGCCCACCGTATGCTGAACCTTATCAATCAGATTCTCGATTTCCGCAAGATACAGAACGAGAAGATGCGGCTTCTTGTCGAGAAACTCAATGTGCGGGAATCGTTGGAAGCGATTATGGAGAATTTCGAGAATATAGCCCGCCTGCACAGAATCGATTTCCGGCTCGAAATGGGGGCCGAAGATATTTACGTGTGGGCCGATAGGGATAAATTCGAGAAAATATTTGTCAACATCATATCCAATGCTTTCAAGTACACGCCGCCTGGAAAAACGATTACCGTGCGGGTAAAGAGCGACGACAAGAACGTGGTTATTGCCGTGCAGGATCAGGGCGTGGGCATACAGCCGTCGAAAATCGCTACGCTTTTCCAGAGGTTCGATACGATTTTGCAGGATAATATCTATCAGCAGTCGACCGGAATAGGCTTGTCTTTGGTAAAACAGCTTGTCGAATTGCATCATGCCTGCATCGCTGTGCAGAGCGAGGAGGGTGAAGGCAGTACGTTCGAGGTCTCTTTCCCGAGAGGAAAAGCACATCTCGAAGACGACGAGCGGGTCGAGTTCCTGATGAACGACGATATAGGAACCGACGGTTCTCCGGCCGGTGCGGATAGCGATGCGGAAGAGGCCGATGCCGACGATCGTTTCTCTGTTCTTGTCGTGGAAGACAATAACGACTTGCGTTCTTTCTTGCAAAGTTGCCTTACCCGCAGTTATAAAGTATATACGGCGGTCAATGGAGAGGACGGTTGGCAGCAGACACTTGAATATATGCCCGACTTGGTGATTACCGACCTGATGATGCCTGTCCTCGACGGTTTCGAACTGGCCGAGCGGATAAAGGCCGATCCCACGACCTGCCATATCCCCATTGTCGTGCTTACGGCCAAGAATACGCTCGATGATCGCATACGCGGGGCAAACAGCGGAATCGCCGAGTATATGGTGAAGCCTTTCAGCACGCAGTTGTTGAAGGCTCGTGTGGCGATGATTCTGCAACAGCAGCAGATATTGCGGGAGAAATATATGGAGCGTATCGAGCAGAAATCGGCCGGCGATGGCGATTATCAACTTTCGGAACTCTCTATCATGCCGGCCGACGAGCAATTTATGCAGCAGTTGATGGCCTATATCGAAGCCAATATCGAAAATCCCGATTTGAGTGTCGATGATTTGGCTCACGAGATGGCGTTGAGCCGGAGCGTCTTTTTCAGAAAAATAAAAGCTCTTGTCGGATATTCGCCGATCAATTTTCTGCAAGTGATACGTATCAAGCGTGCCATGCAGTTGATGCAGACGAAAAATTTCTCCGTGGCCGAGGTCGCTTATAAAGTAGGATATACCGATCCGAAATATTTCAGTCGCAGTTTCAAGAAAATAACGGGGAAATCTCCTTCGGTGTATTTGCGTGAAGTATAATCTTTTATCGGCCTTAAAAGTTCGGATTTTTTCGATGTGAGTTCCTTCGATGATCTAAAATTTTTATCGGAGACAGTTCATATGGGGCAGGTTGTCGCTTGCCCGATCATCATATCTGGAAGCTGTCCCGATGATATGATTTTCCGCACGTTTGCAAGGAGGTAATCTTTGTATGGATTTATATGGGAAATCCAAATCAAAAAATACATATATTATACCAATATCAAAACTTTTTATCTATATTTGTATTATCGAAAGGGCTTGTTTATGTCTATGCCGTTCGACGCTGTCGTACGAGAAAGAGCCCATTTTTGGTGCAAGATGGGGTTGAATAGGAGAAAAGTACACCTATTTGGATAAAAAATCCTCTCGATTTTGATAGAGTATTATGAAATTTGCCACGATAAAAAGAATGCCATGAAAAAAATTCTACTATTTGTTTTCTGTTTTTGTGCGACGATAGTTTCTATGTATGCCGAAGACCTGCCGGCTTTCCCCGGCGCCGAAGGTTTCGGTCGGTATGTAACGGGAGGCCGTGGCGGTGCCGTGTATCATGTTACCAATCTCAATGACAGCGGTAAGGGTTCGTTGCGTTGGGCTATCGAGCAGAAAGGGCCGCGTACCATTGTGTTCGATGTTTCCGGCACCATATTTTTGAAATCTTCTCTGGGTATTTCCAACGGCAATGTAACCATTGCGGGACAGACGGCTCCCGGCGACGGTATCTGTGTGGCCGGCTATCCTTTTACCATCAACGCCAATAATGTCATAATCCGTTTTATCCGTTTCCGATTGGGGAATGAGAATGTCGCTCATCACGAAGGCGACGGCCTCGGTGGTATGGATCGCGCCAATATCATGGTCGATCACTGCTCCATCAGTTGGAGTATCGACGAGTGCTGTTCGGTGTACGGTAATGAAAATACGACGGTACAGTGGTGTATCATATCTCAGAGCCTTCGCAATTCGGGCCATAGCAAAGGTAAACATGGTTATGGTGGAAACTGGGGGGGCAAAGGTACTTCCTACCATCACAACCTGCTTTGCCACCACGAGAGCCGTACTCCGCGTCTCGGCCCGCGTCAAAGTACACAGGAAGAGGAACTTCTCGATATGCGCAATAATGTGATTTACAACTGGGCCGGTAACGGTTGCTACGGTGGGGAAGGTATGGATGTGAATATCTATAACAACTATTACAAGCCCGGCCCTGCCAAAAAGAGCGGAGCGGTAGCTTACCGTATTGCAGCTATCGGTATCCGCACGCTCGAATATTGTACCGATGACAAGGGAGAGCCCAACGGTTGGTATCCGATGCTTCACCATTGGGGTAAGTTCTATGTCGATGGGAATATAATGGCAGGTAATGAAGAAGTTACCAATGATAACTGGACCAAAGGTATTTATGCCCAAATTTCCAACTCGTCGAATGATGGGACTTTTACCTCCGAAACCAAAGATACGATGCGTCTCGATGCTCCGCTCGATTTCTATGCCACAACGACCCATACGGCGCAGGTCGCTTACGAAAAAGTGTTGCAATATGCCGGTGCGTCCCTCTCCCGTGATGCTATCGACTCTATCATGGTATATGATACCCGTAATAATAAGGCTACGTTTACGAGCGGATCCAATCCTTCGGGATTGATCGATTCGCAAGACGATTGCGTATATGGTGATGGAACATCGGGTTGGCCCGAGCTGAAATCGGAAACCGCTCCTCTTGATACCGACCGGGACGGCATGCCCGATGAATGGGAACGGAAAAACGATCTCGACCCGAATGACCCGGAAGATCGGAATAAGACGAACGACGAGGGCTATACTATGCTCGAAGTGTATATGAACAGTCTCGTTGCCGATATTATGGACGGTTGTACCTCCGACGGCGAATTGCTGGGAAAAATCAAAGATTCGGCCAACGATCCTACTCCCGTCGATTATGAGTTTTCTACGGTAACTTATATGGACGGAGATTCGAAAACATGGAACTTTTCAGGCGGCTATACGATACAAAATGCCAAAGGTAAAGGTTATGCTAGTGGGAAAAACAATACGGTCAAATATTCGGCAGGCGTTCCTTTCACAGTAACCCTTCCCGAAGGGAAACGTGTAACGGCGGTGAAGATCGAAGGTTATTCAAATGATGATACGGGTTCGTCGTATTTGTCGCAGTTGGGAGATAAAAAATACACTCAGTCCGACGGATATACATTCCTGCCCCGTGTGCCGTCTATCGTGATGACGACCTATGATATTCCGTTGGAAAAACCTTTGACCGGTTCTTTTACTTTTGCATTTGGCGGTAGCCAGCAATGTGCTATCATTACGCTTACGATCGAGAATATCAATACGGGAGGAACGACCGATGTTATCCTCGCTCCCCAAGACCCCAACCGTCTTGTCGATGTCTATAATGCGGCGGGTGTTGCTGTTTTGAAACAGGTTCGTTATACTGATGCGTTTACCCGTCTGCCGCAAGGATTCTATATCATTGACGGTAAAAAGGTTATCATAAATTAGTTGAAATTTTCTATTCCGGCTTAAAGACGGGCCGGAATAGAAAATTTTTCTCCGGGATGTAAACCTTTTGAAAAAATCGGAAAACATTATTTCTTTGAGATATTTTTAAATATAACTATAAAAAACACATTAAAAGTAACCGAGAATCTATGAAAAACGCGATTAAAAAGTGCATTTTTGTTTGTGGTGTGCTTTGTTCAGCAGTTTTCTGGTCTTCCTGTCAGGATAATCTCGAGTATTACGATACTCCGGATAATCTGAAAGGAAGTATCTATGAAACATTAGAGGATAGGGGGAATTATTCGATATTCCTCAAAGGTGTCGATTTGGGTGGCTATGCGCCGATACTGAAAGGTAAAGGCGTGTGGACAGTCATGGCACCCGACGACGAGGCGTTTGCCTCATACCTCAAGTCGGAATACAAAGTAAATTCGATCGAAGAATTGAGCGTTGACGAAATCAAAAAGCTTATCGGATTTCACATCATGTATTATTCTTTCGACAAGAATAAGTTGATCAATTTCCGGCCCGATGAAGGAGACGGGGCTACCGATGAGGAGTTGATGGTCAATGCCGGCTTGTACTACAAGTTCCGTACGAAAAGTCAGGACGCCTTGACACTAGAAGTCGTCAATGATACGACGGGGCAGGAGGGCTATGTCTATCATTTGGAACGCTTCCTTCCCGTTTTCTCCTATCGTATGTTCCAAACGAAACTTATCGATGCCAAGTATAATTACGAGTATTTCTATCCCTCTTCGCAGTGGACGGGAGCTTCGGGTTTCAACGTATCGAATGCTTCGGTCAATGAGTATGCTGTCGTTACATCGTCGGGATACCTCTATCTCGTAAATCAGGTGTTGCGTCCTTTGAATACGATATACGATGAAATGAAGAATGCGGGAAATTTCAAAACTTTCTTGTCTCTTTATGATGAGTATAACGACTATCAGTTGGATGCCAATCTTACTCTCGAATATGGAAACGGTACCGACCTTTACCAACATTATCATAAGACCCCTATGGCCAGTATCGCCAGCGAATGGCCTGTGTCGGATTATACGCAGATGTCTACGCTCTCGTCGGTATCGTACAGTATATTCGCTCCGAACGATAAGGCGTGGGACGATTTCTATATGGACTTTTGGGGTCTTGAAGGTACTGGCTATCCTTCCGACTCGGTATGCCTCGATTCGGTCTCGGTAGAATCTGTGCAGAAGATATTGCTTAATAGCGTCTATGCTTCGTCTATCGTTTTCCCCGAAGAGATCAAACGCGGCGATATCAAGAACTCCAACGGCAATATCATCGATTTCGATGTAGATGCAGTCCCCGAAGAAAACCGTAAGATATGTGTCAACGGTGCGTTCTACGGCTGCGATGTGCTTACGCCTCCCGCAGAATTCGGCTCGGTAACGGGTCCGGCTTACCAGTATAAACGGTATAGCAATTTTGCGAAAATGCTTGAAAAATCCGATTTGGTATCGACGCTTTATTCTCCCGAGGTCGATTACATCATGTTGTATCCCTCGAATGCACAGATGGCATATAATGGTATAACATGGGACGAATCGAAAGGTTCGTTGGTTATGGGAACAGGAAACCTGTCGAGTTCGGCCCAACAGAAATATGTGTATGCTCACGTAGCATCGATCGACGGGTCGACGACGACACTCACCGAGTTGCCCATGACGGGTAAACATGTGTTCCGCACACTTTCTCCCGACTATCGTCTGTATTGGTATATGAAAGATGGGAAAATCACGAATAGTTTCTTGCACAATCAGTTGATATCTTATACCGGCAATCCGACAACCGAAGCCGACATCTATTGCGACGTCGAGGAGTTGAAGTTCCGGGGAGAAAGCTGGTCGAACGGTCATTGCTATGCCTACGACGTTTCTCGCTCTCAGAAACTTTTTGAAGGAAGTCTCGATAATGCGATTTATTCGAAATTTGTCCCGATGATGTACGGTTTGCGTAACGACGAAACAACGATATTCAATGCGTATATCCAGTTGTTGATAACGGCCGGTATGATCGATGAGGACTCTCAGGATATTCCTTATATGGCAGAAAGTTGCCTGATGCTTGTGCCTACGAACGAGGCTGTGAAGCAGGCTATCGTAGACGGTAAAATACCGGGAATAACGACAACGGCTTCGGCCGATGCTCCGACAGCCGATTTCTTTGCTGCCGCTACTGTTACCGATGAATTCACATTGCAGCGTTATTTGAAGTCTTATTTCGTGCCGTTGAGCACGGCGGTTTTCTCTAACTACCCGTTCTTGGGTTGGGGTGAAGATACGCAATCGGCCGGAGGTCTTATCACACTCAATTCGATGTATTTGACCGTTGGCGATGCACCCGAAGTAGAGGTGGTCATGCATCTTAATATCTTCGACGATGGCACGAAACTCAGTGCCCAAATGGTGGAAGACGGTTTTGAGTCTTATCGTTCAGGTACAGGATATGTGAAATTCAACGGTAAAGTTGACTTTGTAGGTGATTATGATTATTTCCCCTTCGTCTTTGACGATGGTTGTGTACAATTTATAAATGGGGTATTATGAAAAACAAAATGGTTAGTATGAGTCCGATTAAATATAGCCTTTTGCTGCTGTGTTTGATAATAGGTTGTACGCTGTCGGCACAGACGAGTTCGGACTTCATATCGGGTAAAGTATATGAAATATATCAGGGGAAACATGAGCCGTCGATAGGTGTGAATGTTTCCATAGAAAATAATCAACGTCGTGTGTTGACCGGCGTTACGACCGATGCCAACGGTTCATTCTCGTTACGTGTACCTGCCGATGCCGCTACGATCGTGTTCTCTTTTATCGGTATGGAGACGCAACGTATTGCTTATACTGGTCAAAAGACGATGACTGTGGTCATGGAGGCTTCTTCTCAGGAGTTGAGTGAAGTAAACGTTTCTGCCGAACGGGTCGAGACAACCGATATGGGTATCTCGGTGCGCGAACAGACGGCCGCAACACAGAAAATCGATATGTCGAGCGTGGTGGAAACATTGCCGGTTTCTTCGGTTGAAGAGGCTTTGCAAGGACGTCTCGCCGGTGTGGATATTTTGTCGGGTGGCGACCCCGGTTCGAAAGGTTCTATCCGTATACGCGGTACGGCAACCCTTAACTCCAATGCCGATCCTCTTATCGTTATCAACGGTGTTCCTTACTCGACCGATATCGATGATACTTTCGATTTCAATACGGCGAACAATGAAGATTTTGCCGATATGTTGAATCTCAACCCGTATGATATAGAAAGTATAGAGGTATTGAAAGACGCCGCTTCTACGGCTATTTACGGAACAAAAGCCGCCAATGGCGTTTTGTTGATTACGACCAAGAAAGGAGCCAAAGGTAAAACCAACTTTACTTTCTCTTCGAAATTTACGGTGAAAGTCGAACCGGAATCGATACCTATGCTCAGCGGAGATGAATATGTCGCTTTTATGCAAGACGCTATTTGGAATACGGCCAATGCTCAAGGTTTGCAGAATTCTGCTACTTATCTCGAATTGCTTTTCGATACTCCCGAGATAGGTTATATGCCCAGTTGGCGCTATTTCGATGAGTATAATGCCAATACCGACTGGCTTTCGCAGATCACCAAAGATGCATGGATTTTCGATAACAGCTTCTCCATGTCGGGCGGTGGTGAAAAAGCGACCTATCGTTTCTCTCTTTCTTATATGAATGAAGGCGGTACCAGCATCGGTACAGGGTTGGATCGTATCACGGCCAACTATAATTTGACGTATCGTTTTTCCGATAAATTCAATATGTATGCCGAGTTCTCTTATACCGATACGCAGAAAGATGAACCCTACTTTGATAATGTCCGTTCGGAGGCTTTGCGCAAAATGCCGAATAAGAGCCCTTATTGGATCGATGATGCTACCGGTATGCCGACCGATAACTATTTTATCCGCCAAAACAGTGAAGAGTTTCAAGGTGCATACGATGACGAGAAAAACTATCACCCGTTGATCGTTGCAAACGACAGCTACAATAAGACGACCCAGCGAGAAGAGAGAATTCTCTATCGGGCCAATTATCAGATTCTTCCGGGATTCAGTTGGACGGGTTGGGTAGCCATGAAATTCAAAACCATCAAGACCCGTAAATTCTTGCCGCAGACCGCCGGTGATTTTTCGATCGATGATACCAATGCCAATTATAGTTTCGACGGATATTCCAATAACTTGTCATTGCAGACCGAGAATAAATTCATCTTCCGGCGTCAGTTCGGTGTGCATGGACTTACAGTTACGGGTTTGTGGCGTACCGACCAATCTCGTAGTTCAGAGTCGTCCGAGGCTGTTTATGGCGTGGCTGCTGCGGGAATGTCCGATCCTATTGCGGGTGGTGCTATTACCGAACTTGGTTCGGGTACGTCCGAGGCACGTTCTATGGCGGCTGTCGGTATGGTCAATTATACATTGTTCAACCGTTATGTTGTGAATTTTACGGCTAACTACGAAGGCCGGTCATCTCTGAGTAAAGCTAATCGTTGGGGATTTTTCCCGGCTGTGGGTGTGGCTTGGCATATACAAGACGAGTTTTTTATGCAAGATCTCGACTGGTGGACACAATTTAAGTTGCGTGCCAGCTGGGGACAAAGTGGTAATGCACCTAAGGGTACTGCTCCTTATGTGGGGACCTATTCTTCGATAGGTGATTACAATACCGGTGCAGCTATCGCTCCGAACTCGATGCAACTCAACAAACTGAAATGGGAAACATCGACCGAGTACGATATCGGTGCCGACCTCGGTTTCCTCGATAATAAATTGACGATGACTTTCGATTATTATCATAAGGTAACGGAAGACTTGTTGCAGTCCAAAGTGAAGATACCTTCGACAGTAGGTTATGAAAGCAATCAATTAGCTTGGTTCAATTCCGGTAAATTGAGCAATATCGGTTGGGAATACCGTATCGATTACGAAATATTCCGAAATAAAGATTGGACCGTATCGGCCAACTTCAACATCAACCGTAACGTGAATAAAATCATCGAGTTGCCGACGAATATCGCCGAAGAGAATTTCTCGTTGAAGAACGGTACGTATGCTCAGAGACTCGAACCCGGTGTTGCGGTAGGTTCATTCTACGGTTTCCGTTATCAGGGTGTATACCAAAATACAACCGATACCTATGCTCGCGATGCCGAAGGTAATGTGATGTATGATTTGCAGGGAAAACCCATTGTCATGAAAAACGGATCCTATGTATGTTATCCCGGCGATGCCAAGTACGAAGACATCAACCATGACGGAAAAATAGATGCGAATGATGTCGTTTACATCGGTAACAGCAACCCCATGCTGACCGGTGGCGGCGGATTCAACGTTAAATACAAAGGTTTGGGACTGACGGTGTTCTTCCATTATCGTTTGGGACAAAAAGTCATCAATCAGGCCCGTATGGATTCGGAGGCTATGTACGGTCGCGACAACCAAAGTAAAGCCGTGTTGAAACGTTGGCGTACAGAAGGCGATGATACCGATATACCGCGCGCTCTTTATGATTACGGATTGAACTATTTGGGTTCGGACCGATTTGTAGAAGATTGTTCGTTTGTCCGTCTCAAAACCATCTCGCTTTCTTACAGCATACCTAAGCGAATCTGCAAGAAAATGAAGATAAATGGTTTGAACCTTTTTGTTACGGGATATGACCTCTTTACTTTTTCCAATTATAAAGGACAAGACCCTGAGGTCAGCCTGCCTTCCAAAGTAACAGATCTCTCCAAAGATGAAGCGCAAACGCCTCGCAGCCGTCGTTTTTCTTTTGGATTTAACCTTAATTTCTAATCGGTTGAGTTATGAAAATAAAAAATTTAAAATATACGATATTGGCTTTGGGCTGTGGAGTCATTTTTTCCATGACTTCGTGTAAAGACTGGCTCGAAATTTATCCCGAAAATTCGCAGCCGAGCGGAACTTATTGGCAGACCAAAGAAGAAGTGGAAGCCGTTGTAAATGCCGGGTATTACTATTTGCGTACAATGGTAGAGCCTTATCTTATTCCGTGGGGAGAATTACGTGCCGGTTGCATTTATAACCAAAAAGGCAGTAACTTGCAAAATTTCCAAGTGAAGCCCACCGATAAGGATTTGTGTAACTGGGGGACGCTTTACCAAATTATCAATGTTGCCAATACAGTGATAAAGAGGGCCCCCGATGCTCAAAAAGTCGACGCTACATATGCGTTGCCGGCTATGAAGTCGCATCAGACCGAGGCTTATTTTCTACGGGCATTGTGTTATTTCTATTTGGTGCGTAACTGGCGGGAAGCCCCGTTGATTACCGAGCCTTATGAAGATGACTCGTACACGACGAAAGTGGCTAAGTCGACCGAAGCCGAGCTGATCGAACAGATACGTTCCGATATCAAGACGGCGTTGGCGACGGGTGCGGCCAAAGAATCTTTCGATACGACATGGGAAACCAAGGGCCGTGCTACCAAATGGGCGCTTTACGCATTGGGTGCCGATGTGTGTCTTTGGGCCGAAGATTATGAGGCTGCCGTAACTTATTGCGATGCCATTCTCGATGCTCAGGGAGTGGGTGCTCCTGCTTTCTTGGCGACGGCGACACATTCGAGCTGGTTCTCGATGTTCAATCCCGGAAACAGCAATGAATCGATATTCGAAATCCAGTACAATTACGAAGAAAACCAGACCAATAACCTTCCCAAATTGTTCGATAATGAGCATGCCGACGGGATCTATCGTATATCGAGAGTGCTTACACAGACCTTCAATAGCGAGTATTCGGCTACATTGTATGAGATGAAAGAAGCCGTGCGTTCGATGTACGGGGGGTATTTCGTGGGGCCCGACGCCACGATTTTCGAGTCGGCCACCGTATCGTATGTGTGGAAGTATCTCGGTTCGCAGACGCTTTCCGACAAACGTACTGCTTCGTATTACGACCCCAATTTCATTATTTATCGGGTGGCTGATGTCATGTTGATGAAAGCCGAGGCTCTTATTCTGCGGGCTCACGGAGAGAATATCGATGATAAGGTAGAGGCCATGAAACTCATCAATGAGATAAGAACCCGTTCCAACCTCGAAATAGAAGTGGAGGCTACGGCCGAGGCGGTAGAGCCGCTCGATGAAGAGGCCATGTTGCAAAAAGTTCTTTATGAACGCACCGTAGAACTGGTCGGCGAGGGTAAAGCGTGGTATGATTTCCTGCGTTTCGGCCGTCGTAACAACAACCAGTACAAATCGGCTTTCTTGGTAGATAAGGTGCTGGAATATAACGAGCAGGCCGGCGAGTCGTGGTTGCGTACCGTGTTGAATAACGATAATGCGTTGTTCCTCCCGATCAGCCAGACCGAAATAGATGCAAATTCTTTGTTAATACAGAATCCCTATTATAATTGATGATACCTATGAAAAAGTTTTCTTTATTTATACTGGCGTTAATCACGTTGATTACCTCTTGTGAAGACCCATATGAGGGAACTACATACATAAGGTCATCAAATGATGCCCTGGAAATGACGTGTGCAGCTTATCTGACATTGAACAGCGATGAGTTTTCTTTGTGGGTCGAGCTGTTGAAATACAGTGATTATTACAATGCTTTGAACGATGCCGATGCTACGGCTACCGTTTTCTGCCCGAACAACGATGCCATGAGAGAATTTTTGGAATGGAGAGGTGTTTCGAGCGTGAGAGAACTTGATAGGGATTATGCCCGTGCCGTTGCACAAGTACATATCTTGAATTATGATCTTTCCGACGCATCGCTTATCTCCTATGCCGAGAATGGCGAATCGATTCCTTCTCAGACGCTGTTCCAGTCTTATTTGACGACAGGATTCGGATACACGATTACCGATGTCGACGATGCGGAGTTGGATAATACACTGCACAATCCCGACTCGATATATATCAACAATCAGGCCCGATTGGCGAAATTCGTCGCAGTGAAAACTTCAAACGGCGAGATATTTACGATGGGCGATGTGATACACCCTTTGGCCGAGACCATTCTCGATAAATTACGCCCTTACGACGAATATAATATTTTTGTGGGTGCAGCCGAGTTGTGCGGTTATGACAAGATTGTTTCCCGCATTGCCGATACGACTTACAATATCAACGGAAGTATGTCTATCAACTCGGTAAACTTTACCTGCCTTGCCGTACCCGATGAGGTATATGCCCAGTCGGGCATAAGTTCGGTTTCCGATCTCTGTTCTTATCTGAATGCGGGAACCAATTACACCGACAGTACGAATGCCTTGTACCAATATGTCGCTTACCATTTCTTCGATCGGGAGATGAAAGTTTCAGACTTTTTCAATTTCAGCGAAGAGGGACAAATCAATATCTACGATACCGAATGTACTTATCAGGTGGTAACTTGTCAAGATGTTGGAGGCGAACATATTTTCAACGAGGTGGCGAGAATCATTCGCAGCGACATGGCTGCCCGTAACGGTCTGATACAGAAAATCGATCATATCCTGCCTGTGTGGGAACCCGATCCCGTTACCGTGATTTGGGATTTCTGCAATACGGCCGAGATCATATCGTTTGTAAACGCTTACGGTGCCGATCGTAATTTGGGCGCATTATTTACTTCGGCTTTGGCTGCGAAGGAATATCCGATCGATCTTTCCGAAGATAAGCGCGACGGCGATTACGGTAATGTATCGGCATTCGTCGAGAATGAGACCTATTTAGGTAATTCTTCGAGAGCCAGCTACTCCAATTATCGTAAAATCGGTTTTGTAAAATGCAAATACAAGAGTGCCCGTGAAAAAGATGTCAATAATTACGGAGCTTATATGAACAATTTGCTTGTATTGAATTTGGGATATGCCGGTTGGGTGCAACTCGAGTCTCCGACCATCATCAAAGGTCGTTATAAAGTGGAGTTGTGTTATGCCGCAAATCCGGTGCTTTACGAGTTCTATGCCTCCGGTAGTTTGACCCGCTTTACGCTCGACGATGAAAATGCATCGAGTGTGTATGTCTACAAAGGATTGACGTCGCAAGGATTCGGTAAAGCGACCTACGGTACTGCCTTTACTACCTTGTGGGGAGAAATAGAGTTTGAAAATTCCGGCAAACATGTACTGAAAGCCACGATGATGGATATCAACGCCAAGACGAGCTCGAAGTACCACCAGTTGTGGGATTATGTGAAATTTACGCCTATTGATTAAATACCATGAAAACAAATAGATTTACAGGATTGATGCTTGCGGCCTTGTGCAGTGTCGTTGTGTCGTGCTCCGATAAATGGGACGATCATTACGATGCACGGAATATCGTCTCGTCCAATATCGAAATTTATTCGGGAGATGTCGCCGCATATATGAAAAGTCAGCCTTCGCTGTCGAAAATTACCGAGTTGTTCCAATCGACCGGAATCCTTCCGACGATAACTCCCGACGGGGAATATACGCTCGTCCTCTGTGAGAACGACGCTCTCGACATGTCGGTTATCGACAACGATACGGCATTTGTCAAAAACAGTATTTCCGATATTGCCGTTTCCCCCGATAAGTTGACGCAGAATTTCGGTATTCTTACTCGTTATGAGACGCTATACGATAAGAAAAACCTCCGTGTCTACCTTCGTGGAGAGGATACCTATATCGAAGATTTCAAGTTGACCAAGCAGGTGAAAGCCGACAACGGCTATATCTATTATGTCGACGGTACGATACGTGCCCGTGAATCGGTTTACGAATATTTGAAAGCGCTCGGCGATGATTATTCGATATTCAAAGACTATGTTGCTCAGTACGAAGAGGTCTATTTCGACCCCGAGAGCAGCATTGCCGACGGTGTTGACGATATGGGTAATACCTATTATTCCGACTCGGTGTTCTCGGTACGCAATTCGCTGATGGACCGTTATACCGAGAACGGACTTGCTTATTGGAATATGCGTTCCGAAAATTACACGACGACGATGTTCATTCCCAGCAATGCATTGATCGAAAAAGCTCTCAATGAGGCTTATACCAATCTTCCCGTGTGGCTCAACCGGGCGGTTACGGCCTCCGACAGTCTCAAATTCAAGGAATGGATCATTCAGTCTTGCTTTGTCGATCGTCGTTTGTCTGCCGAAGAAGTTGCGGTCGGTGCTCCCGATTTCTACTGTGTGGGTGGATATACCCGTACGGTAGATGTGGCTTCCGATGTTGAGAAATTCAATGTATCCGATTCGGCTTATTGGCGTCCTTCCACACAGCTTGTCGATCCCACGAAAACCGATACGTTGAGCAACGGTGTCGTGTATTATCTCTCCGATTTCAAGATACCCAATCACATCGTCATCTACCGGGTTAAAACGAAATTCTATCAGATATGGTCGGCGATGACAGCCGAGCAGCAGTCGCAGTATTTCCGCTGGTCCAACTGGGTGGAGCCGTTGATCTGTAACGATGCACAAGGCGAGTTTACGCTCTCCGAGACGCTACCTACCATGTATTATCACGTACTGACGGCCATTCCGTCGAACGAGGCGGTTTTGGCGGCATCGGCAACTGATTCGTTGACCAAGAGTCAGAATCTTTTGGCGAATGCTACGGTAACGCTCGATTCGTTGAAACTCATTGCTCAGCCCGACTCGGCGACGGCGTTCCATATCGATTCGCTCACCCGCAGTATCGACTCGTTGAAGATCGTCATTCCTCAGCAGGAATCTTTTGCGGCCAGTGTACGTCCCGAAGATTATCTTTGCAGTGTCGAGTACGACGGGTTGCTGTATAATACCGATGATCCCAGTTATGGATTGGTAGAGTGCAATCTCCCGGCCGGAGAGTACTATTTGCGCATGGGATTCAAGCACTCGCTTACCTATTCGTTGAGTATTTATTTCAATGACCAGTTGTTGGTCAAGGATATGAGTATGTCTGCGCAAGGTTCCAATTATCACTTCGACCGGGGTGGGGCTTCCGAAATGGAATTTTTCGGTTCCTCTTCGATTGGTTACCCCGAGGGTTTCGACGCTCAGGCATGGTTTGAACTCGATCCCAAGTCGGTGGCTTACGATACCGACGGTTATCAGGTGGCTGTCGTCAATCTGCCTACCGACGGTAATTTCCGTATAAAGATCGAGTCGAGCGATGAGGCGATGTTCTATACGACGACCAACGGTCGTTCCAAAAACAATGTTTCGCAGCTGATGATGTATCACTGGTGCTTACGGCCGACGAAAAACAACTATTAATTTCGAAAATTCAGTGTTATGAGAAGAATATATAGTTTCCTGATTATTTTACTTATGATGTCGGCCATACCGGCTTTTGCACAGAAGGGCGGCGTCATCAAGTCGAGGATTGTGAGCACCGATAATACGCCTCTGCAAGGGGCCATCGTTTCGGTTGTCGGTACTTCGAGTTCGGCTATTTCCGATGAAAACGGTAATTTCGAACTTACCACCGACCAGCGCAAAGGAACGTTACGCATCGTTGCCAACGGTTATTATACACGCGAGTACCCTCTCAAAAAGAGAGTTATTCCTAGCGAAATCGTTTTGGTTCCCGATAACTTTTCTTATTATGCCGGGACGACCCAGTATCCGTTTTACTCCGAGCGCCGCGATACGCGTAGTGCGATAAATGCGTCGCTCGACCGGAGGGATATGAAGAATTCCATATCGGCCGATTTGGCTTGGCAAGACGGTATTTCGGGCTTGCAGGTTGTAAAGAAAAGCGGAATGCCCGGCGAGGGAGCATTCTTCAATCTGCGTGGTATCCACTCTTTGGTGGCCGATAATGCCCCCTTGTTGGTTATCAACGGCATACCTTACTTCTATAATTCCGATGTTTCCAACGTTATCAACGGTTATTCCCGCGATGCGCTTTTCGGGTACAATACCAATGACATAAAAAGTATCACCGCCCTGAAAGGTGCCGAAGCGGCCATGTACGGTTCGCTGGGTTCCAACGGTGTCATACTCATCGAGACCCAACAGGCTACCTCGGACAACCTCAATACCCGTATCTCTTTTACCGGAAATTACGGCGTGAGTTTGGCGCAGAATGCCATACCTTCTCTCGATGCCACGCAGTACCGCAGCTATTTGCAGGATATAGGTATGACACGTTACAGCAGCGCTGCCGATTTGAGAAACGACTATCCCTTCCTCAATCCCGGAAGAAATGCCTATTCTTATCTTTTCGACAACAATATCGACTGGAACAAGGAGATCACCCGTTCGGCTTTTGTTACCGACAACGTGTTTCGTATCGAGGGAGGTGATGAAATTGCCAAGTATAATATTTCGTTAGGTTACACCAATGAAGGCGGTATCGTCGACAATACCTCTTCGCAGCGTTTCCATACGTTGATCAACTCCAATGTGATGGTGAGCCGTTGGGTCGACATTTTCACCAACGTCAATCTCGCTTACATTACCAGCGACTTGCAGGAGCAGGGCATGAAATACGAGACCAACCCGTTGCTGGCAGCAGCCTTTATGATGCCCAATCTCTATCCCTATACCCGGGAGTCGAACGGGAACCTCTTGTCGTCGTATGCGACCTACAACGGCTGGAATGTCAGCCGCAACCCCGTTTTCGCTTACGATAATGTAAGTAATCCGCTGGCTTTGGTCAATACCGTTGAGGCTGACGACAAGATATACGATGTCAATGTGCGGGCCGGTCTCAACTGGCGGCCTACCGAGAACTGGACGATCACCGGTATGGTAAACATCTACTACGACTATACCGAAGAGTCCCTTTTCGTGCCCGGTGTAACCGATCAGGCTATCGTTCCCCAGCTCTACGGGACGGGATTCAACTACGTAAGCAAAGGCGTGCGCAAGCTGTCGTCTTACTTCTATGGCGCGAATGCCATGTACGAGAAGATTTTCAATAATATACACGACTTCAAGGCTTATGGTGGCGTGCGGTTGATTACCCGGGATTTCGAGTACGATTTCGAGTCGGGGTACAACACGGCCAACGACAATTACAAGACCCTGTCGGACGATCTCGACGAACGAGTTATCGACGGTAACAACGACGAGTGGAAGTGGCTCAGCTATTACCTGCATGCCGATTATACATTCAACCACTTGGTGAAAGCTATGGCCGGCCTCTCTATCGACGGTACGACCGTTTCGGGGCTCGATGCTGCCCGTTTCGGGTTCTTCCCCTCGGCCGGTTTGACTTTCTTTGCCGCCAATACGGGAGCTTTGCCTTCGTGGATCGATATGTTGAATCTCTCGGCCGAGGTGAGCCTTACCGGTAACAGCCGTTTCTCATCGAATTACGCCAAGAACTACTACCTTACCTCCAATCTTTTCAACGTCGGTACGATCGTGCGTTCCAACGTCCCCAACACCCGTCTCGAATGGGAGAAGAAGTTGCAATTCGACGGTGGCCTCGACCTCTCCTTGTTCAAGCATCTGGTCGACCTGCAATTCAACTATTTCTACGCCAGCTCCTACGACCTGTTGCTCGACCGCAATATTTCGTCGGTTTACGGCTCGTCGATATACTACGACAATACGGCCGAGATTTCTACGCAGGGATATGAGTTCGCACTCCGTCTCAATCCCGTTCATACCAGGGATTTCGATTGGGTGATCGCCGGTAATATCGCTACCGCCAAGAGCACTGTCGAGTCGCTCGGGAATGCACAGACGCAAGACATCATCGAGTTCAAGTCCTATAACGAAGACGATGCACAAGTCATTACCAAAGTAGGCCGGTCGCCTTATGAGTTCTACGGTTACGAGACTGCCGGCGTGTATGCTACGACAGAAGAAGCGTTGGCTTCGGGGCTGAAAAACTCTTACGGCAACAATTACCGGGGCGGTGATGTACGTTTCATCGACCAGAACCACGATGGCGTCATCAATGACGAAGACCGCATATCGCTCGGCTCGGCCACGCCCGATTTCTTCGGCGGCCTGAGTACGACTTTCCGTTACAAATGGATTTCGTTGAAGGCCGACTTCGGGTATTCCGTCGGTAACAAGGCCTATAACGCCACCCGTCGTATGAGCGAGTCGATGTCGACTTTCTACAACCAGTCTACCTCGGTACTCAACCGTTGGCAGATCGAGGGACAGGTAACCGATATGCCGCGTGCGGCCTACGGCGATCCTTCCGGTAACAATTTCTTCTCCGACCGTTGGGTCGAAGACGCCTCGTATTTCAAGCTCCGTGCTTTGACGCTGGCGTTCCATTTCGATAACAAGATGTTGAAATTCTGTCAGTCGGGTACGATATACGTAACGGGCGAAAATCTCTTCACCGCGACCGATTATCTGGGTAGCGACCCCGAGTTCAACTACTCTTACAACGAAAGCATGAGAGGTTTTGATTACGCCAAAGTGTCATTGCCTATCACCATAAAAGTCGGATTTAATTTAAACTTCTAATTGACCATGAAACGCATATTTCGATATATCGTCTTGAGCATGACCGCCGTTACCGGCGTGTGTGTCTCGTCATGCGACGACTTCTTTACGACCGACCCCGATAATATCATCAACGTAGGCGACTACATCTCTACCGAGAACGAGATGTACCGGGGCTTCTTGGGTATCATCACCCGCATGCAGAATGCAGGCGACCATGCCATATTCCTTACCGATCCGAGGTGTAATTTCCTCGAAATCGCACCCAATGCACCCGTCGCCTTGCAGAATATCTACAATTACGAGCCGACCGACGGTAATGAATATGCCGATCCTACCTGCTATTACGAGATCGTTACCGCCTGCAACGACTATTTCGACAAGATGGCCGAGTACCAGCGCGAAATCGGGTCGTCGATGAGCGAGGCGGCTGCGGCCGATTTCCCCAAGCTCATCAGCAGTGCCGTGCGCATCAAGGTATGGGCATACTATACGCTGGGGCGTATTTACGGGAAAGCAGTATGGTTCGATGACCCGCTCGAGGAGTTGAAAGACCTCAATGACACATCGATCTTCACGCATCTCAACGACATGAAGGCCGTAGCCGACAAGTGTATAGAGTTACTCGATAACGGCATCGAGATCAATGGCACGCGTTATGCCGCCGATCTCGAAATGGAATGGCCTGCGTGGATCGATCCCGAGACGCAGAATACCGCCTATGAGTATTGGGACTACCTTACTCCCCCGTGGTTGTTGTTGCGGGCCGAGTTGCTCTCGTGGCGTTGTTCTTACCAAGACAGCGAGGCCGACTGGCGATGGATACGCGACAATATCCTGCAATACCTCGACGATATTTGGAGCAACCGTTATATTCCTCACATGAGCGGGCCTTTTGCCGAAGATGATGATAGCAACAATGCCGGTCATTACTACGCTTGCAATATACCCAACCAGCATAATTATTATAGCATTTTCTTCTCCGAGCAGGTCGGTACGACGTTGCAACTGATATGCGGTATCATGTACGATTACGACAACAAGCAGCGCAACCGTTTGGTGCAGTACTTCTGTCCGTCCTATCCCGGCGACGGTTTCTATTTGCAACCGTCTCAGTACGGAATCAATCTTTATCCCGAGACCGACATACGCAGTCTTACCCAGCGTCAGGTAATGGCTCCCATCAACGGGCAGACAGCATTCACCAAGTATTATTACAGCCGTCAGGGAGGACGTAATTTTACCTATTTGCGTACCAATATCTTCGAGATACAACCCACGATCGTACTCTTCCGGGGGCACGACTTCCACTTCCTGCTGGCCGAGGCCGAGAATCACCTCGGTAACTGGCATCAGGCCAAGACCATTCTCAACAACGGTCTCGAAAACGAATTCCCCGGACGTAACCTCAATGAAGCAGCTCCCAGTTGGGACTCTCGGTATTCTTCTTGGTTCGGTACCAACGGCGGTTACGGCGACATAGGTATTGTGGGTATGGTCAAGGGGAATGAATATAACCTCCCCGTCGAAGACGAGAATAATCCCGGACAGTTTGTCATTACCGACGACGATGGCAATGTGGTCCGTACTGTAACCGAAGAAGAACGCAAGAAAATATACGACCTTGCTCTGGCCGACGAGTATCTGCTCGAATACACCGGCGAAGGCAAGTCATACAGCTATCTCGTGAAGATGGCCGAGCGGTACAGGAATCAAGGCGATGCACAGGCCGATACCATCGTATCGAACCGTATCGCCCCGAAATACCCCGATGGCGCACAGGCCAAGGTGCGGGCTTCTCTCGCCGGCAACTATTTTATCGATTGGGATTTGACGGGTAAATAACACTCGTCGAATCTCTTGTCCCTGAACTCAAAATTTATATATCTATGGGAAAGATTGCGACAGAACAAGAGGCCTATAACATAGGCAAGACGGGCATACCCCGTATCGATGAGCCTTGTACGAGGGCGCGTGCCGAAGAGTTGGGTTGCGCCATAAAACCGGGCTATTCCTATGCCGGTAACGAGCCGGTGGAGTTGGAAGCCTTGTACAAGGACACGCGGGCCGGGTTGGCGTGGAACACGATAAAGTTCTATTACACGCATCGTATAGAGAAGGCGAGTGATCCGCTCGAAGTAAGGGTTTCTAGACTGGAATTCATACAAACCATTTTGGTGGAAAAAGGCTTTTTTGCCGGCGAGTGTGTAGATATATATGCTGATAGTTATTATAGTGGTAATGACTTCTCATTGAATGGCACGTTTTGGGAATGTGCATTTTTTGAAAAGCTGACGGGCGATCACTATTCTACCGGCCAGCAATACGAGCCGGGAACCGATGATTTATGGTGGTTTGATGGGAATTATTATGATTCCGAAGAAAATAATGATCATGGTTATGTAAATGCCGAGTTTCGTTTGCCCGATGTTACTGTTCCCGGTTCCGAGTTCGAGTGGAATTATGTTTTCAGGTACGTAATCCATATAAGTACTAATTCTTGGAATGAAAGTGTCAGTGTAAGTCCTTATATTCTCTATAACCGGTATCGGAGTGGGGATCGACTTCCGAGCCCTACCGACTATTATTGGAGACGGTTGAACTTTATAGACGAGTTGGAATTTACGGAGTGTGAAGACCCGAAACCCGACTTCTTCGATTGAACGGAAGTATATATGGCGTTTCCAAAATAAATTTGAGATAAAACATATAATTTTTTTGCACGATAGGATATATAGTTACCAAAAAATATTTATCTTTGAAAAAATCAAAATCCATATCTTTGCTATCAAAAAATAAAGGCAAGGATATAAATATCTAACCATAAAAACATCAGAGTTATGAAAAAAATTTTTACACTTGCTGCCGCATTTATGGCAACCGCAGTCTCTTTTCAGGCCGCTGCCGATACGTGGACGGTAAAAGACAAGACCGAGTTTATGTCTGCATGGGGTAACTTGGGCCGCGTACAAGGTGCCCGCGATACCATTATCGTGGCTCCTGAGACCGAAGGTGAAATTATCGAATTGGGAAATATCAAGAATGTCCCGACGGCTGGTAAATTCTGGATTATCGGTGCGACCGACGATATCAATAATCTTCCCGGTTTAAAGGTGGGTTTCGATGCTGAAGCCGGAACAGAAGAGGGTAGTGATTTGAGTATGCATTTCGAAAATATTAGTTTGCAATATCGTGCCGATATTACGGGTTCGGGACAGATTTTCTATTGGAACAGTAAGAATGCCTATATGGATTCTGTGGTGTTCCGCCATTGTGAATTTACCAATTATCCCCGTACAATTTATAGATCGGTACCTCCTTTCCACGATGAAGATGGTGACGGAAAATATAATGCCGACAAAGGTGATTATTATTTGGAAGCCAGTACGATCAATTATTTCGAGATGAGTGATTGTATCATACATTATGCCAATACCGTTTCAAGCAATAAATGGCCGGCTATCTATTTCGGACAAGTACCTACCGAAATCGTTATCAAGAACAATACCTTCTATGACTTACCTTACTTGAAATCGATTTTTACGATGAACTACATCACTGATGAGAATGGTCGTAGCGATGCTACTTTGACATTTGAAAATAATACCGTGATGGTAGGTTCAGCTGTTCCGCATGATATCATTAGTGTCGGTAATTATATGGGTATGGCTTCGGTTTTCAATATCAATAACAATATTCTTCTTTATCCCGACTGGACCGATGAGTATACGATGGCTCCCGGAACGAAAAAACCCAAAATTATCGCTTGTGAGTATGGTATGGTTTATGCCGCCAATAATGTGATCGAGGGGTATGATAATTGGATCGCAGGTAATGCGAAAGATGAAGAGAGCGGCGATTATACATGGCTGGAAGCCGATACGACCAACAACTACACGATGGCTACGGCCGAATTGGCATGGGACGATTTCTATGACAGAACAAACAAAGATTTTTCGCTTTTGAAAGAGTACAAAGTATATACCCTCGGTAAAGACATCGATGGTAATCCTACTTACATCGGTGACGGTCGCTGGTATCTCGACCAGTTCCCCACCAAAGCGGCTGTGAATGTTTCTGTTAAAGGCTCTACCACCGCTACGGTAACCGTAGAACCCGAGAAAGCCATCTATTTCGTGGGTGATGAAATCACCCTTACCCTTGACCTCCACGACGGATTGAATACCTTCACGGGCTGGAGCGACGGCAGTACCGAATTGACCCGCACCGTAACCCTTACCGGCGATCTGAACCTGACGGCCAATGTCGTTTCGGCAGACTATGAAATGATATGGGATTTCGACCAACTCAAAGACGGTAACAACAAGACGCTGACCCTCCCGCTGGCCGCCAACCACGCCGCCAGTGCCGAGAATCCCGGCGCATTTGGTATCATGACCGTAGAGCACTCGGCCGACAAAGCTACCTATGCCGATACGACTTCTTGCCAGACCCGTAACAACAAAGCCTATACCTATAACGGTAGCAAAGAACCGGTTCTCTTCATGGCCGCCCTCTTGCGTACCCGCCTCGACTCGGTTGTCGTAGAGCAGGAAGAAGCCGCTGCCGGTTATAAAGGTGAATTGACCAACGCTTGTTGCAAGAATCCCGATTACTACTACATCAAGTTCTCGACCAAAGGCATGACCGGTGTCGACGTATCTTCGGTGATCTTGGCCGAAGCCCGTATGCACAAAACCACGAAGGTGGAATATTCGCTCGATAATAAGACCTACAACACGCTGACGACCGTTACGATCGACTCCGTAGGTGATGCTTGGCGCGATGCCAATGTAACTCTGCCCGCCGCTGCCGAAAATCAGGATGCCGTGTATGTACGCTGGATCGGCGATACCGAGTCTCCCATCGTAGGCCCGGGTATGGGTGGAACCGATAAAGACGGTAACGGCTATCCCGTTTCGAGAAAATACTATACCTATCAATTCATCGGTAACATCAAAGTAACGGCCAAGACCGGCGGTGCCGCTATCGAAGAACTCGAAGCCACAGCCGCAGCTGCCCTTGTTGTCGCACAGAATGGCGACCAAGTAACAGTAAGCAACGCCGATGCTGCTACCGTAGAATTGTACTCGGCCAACGGTGCTTTGGTGGCTTCGCAAGCCGTTATCGACGGTACGGCAACCGTAACCCTGCCTGCTCACGGTGTATATTACATCAAGGCCGGTAAAGACGCCAAAGCCGTAGTTTACTAATCGACCTTGTTATTCCTATGTTATTCCGAACGCATGCGAGGAATCTCATGCCATACGCGTACTTCGTAGGAGATTCTTCGGTGTTTCACACCTCAGAATGACATAGCATTGGTAGGGCAGTACTGTATGGAAAGAGAATCTTCACTTCACTGACGTTCCGTTCAGAATGACA
>ERZ779885.794-NODE-794-length-34310-cov-12.090206_pt1 | contig 34310 bp, 54 predicted proteins | sample MGYA00511554_ERZ779885 | MGnify/ENA primary metagenome ERZ779885 (study PRJEB29588, sample SAMEA2160998) | human gut metagenome | biome: human gut; feature: human-associated habitat; material: faeces | place: Denmark | collected 2008/2010 ... | reverse complement strand
AACCATATATATAAATAATAGAACTTTTGTTTAAAGTCAATAATTTTTTGAGGTTAATTTGAAAGAAATTTACATTGTTCATGCCGAAAGAATTTAAAAACATTAAAACCCTTGACTTGCAAGGGTTTTAATCTGGTGCCGTTTAGTGGACTTGAACCACCGACCCACGCATTACGAATGCGTAAACCAGTTTATTAAAATCAAATAGTTATTTATTGATTGGGTGATTTTGTGTTAATTTTGTGCTGAATGCCTGTTCATAGATTTGCGTGAGGCCGTCGTCGACGGCGTGGACGTATCTTAAGGTGGTTTCTTGGTTTTTGTGGTCGAGAGATTTTTGTACGAGCTTTATGTCTTTGGTGTAAGCGTACAGCCATGTGCCGTGTGTGTGCCTGATGCTGTGGAAGCTTTTATAAGGCAAACCGGCACGTTCAACGGCACGTTTCCATGCTTTCTTTACCGATTTTATTCTTTCGCCGTTATAGGTAAAAATATAGGTGCTGACTTTGGGAATACTGTTTAAGACTTCCTGCATACTGGGTGTTATTTTTTTTGCTCTCGGGCGCCCGTGTTCGTATGTATTGTCTTTGACGTGATAAAATATAACGCCGTCCTGAATATCCGACCATTTAAGATTTAGTAATGTAGACATACGGAATCCGGTATGCAGCGCCATAAGCATAATGGGTTTAAAATGGGGGGCGGCCTGTTCATATATTTTGTCAAAGTCAGTTTTATTGTAGTATTTTACAAGTTCAACCGGCTCTTTTTTAATAAAGTCGCGCACATAAATATCCGGGGTTGCGATTTTGTGCTTTTTGCATAAATTTAAGATAGCGGAGATAATGGCAATGTAGCGGTTTATGGTGCCGGTTTTCCTCCCTTCTTGCCGTTTGAGCCGGACAAAATTATAAATGCCTTCTGTCGTCAGTTCTGACAGCAGCGTATTTTCATCAAAGTATTTGGTTAAATTTTCGAGTTTGTTGAAAGTGTCATCTGGTTTGGCATGGTACTGGCCTTTTTCTTCCCAGTATAACCCGAAAGCCTGATTTAGGGTAAATTCTTTTAATTTATTTGGATTGGTTCTAAATTCAGTTTCTTCCACGAGCTGCGCAAAGCGTTTGTTTGCGTATTGCTCTGCTTCTCTTTTATCCGTTGTGTGCGAACTTTCGCGAACGAATATTCTTTGTCCGTTGACGACTGCCGATATTTTGATGTGGTAGATGCTGCCCCGGAGAATAAGCTTGACGGGTGATTTATTGTATTTTTTAGGCATTGTTCAAGACTCCAGTCGGGGATTAGATAAGAAGAACCGACCGGCACGCATTTGAGCTGCCCGCTTTCTAAAAGGTGATTTAGCCGGACTCTTCCTATTCCCTTTTTTCTTAATTTTTTAAGTGCTTTGTTTTTCGTCATCAATTCCATAATTTAAATCCTTTAAAGTCAAGTTTAAAAGGCGGGCGCAGTAGTTTTAATTTAACTTGATGTGCCAAAATCTGCGCCCGATGTTGTGCGGTACCGCCATTCGCTTCCTTTTTCTCCCTTTGCCGAAAGCTTGAACCCTTATGGGCTGGACGGTTTAAAAGCCTCCGCACAATGCTGTAAAAGGAGGGAAGGGAGGATAGGCTGAACCCAACATTTTGTCCCCTGCGCCCCGGGTTCCGCCCTATCTGCGTGATATAAGCCGCAGGGGAAAGGGCTAGGTGTTGTTCTGCACCTTGAATAAATCGTTAATGCTGGCTATGGATTTGCCAAGATACACACCGTATTTTTTGAACATATCATTATCATACCATCCACTTGATACGTATTCCTCGTCTTTCGTAACACATAAGCAAGCGTCTTTGTGCTTAAGTCCAAAACCATCTTCTTTGTCTTCAATTTTAGAAATGCGGTATAAATGATTTTCATATATCCACACGTCGCCAACTTCCGGCTTTTTAATTGTGGCAGATTCGCCGTAATTAGTCATCTTCTACCTCGCTATAACAGTCATCATCTTTCCACCCGCGAATATTATTTTGTTCTTGGACTATTTTTCTGCCCTCTGTAATGTTATCGCAGGTGAAAGTATATGAATCGTCATATTCGGTATTAAATATTGTTATTCTCATCTTTCTTATCCTCGCCTAAAATTTTTGCCAAACGGGCAATACTTTCGCACTCAATTTTTTGTGCCGCTCTTATCTGTGCTAAATCTCTCATAATTGATGTCCACATAAGAATACAGATACTAAGTAATGTAAAAGAATGTAAAAGGGATATTATAAAATCAGTCATCGTTTCTATCCTCATAAAAAGTTACTTCATCTCTGCGGACGGGGCGGCAGTGCTTGAAATACTCTCCGCCGTATAATAAAAATGGCATATATTCGTCTTCTTCAATAACTGCCAAAAAACCGGCAAATTTCTTACTTTCATCATCGTCCCAAAACAAGCAAAGGCACTTGTTATCAATGATATATTGCCAGTCCGGCTTGGGGTCTTTATAAAATTCCCAAACATTTTTAAAAAGTGCTTGATGAGAAAAATTTTTAACTCTATGCCCGTCTTGATTATAGACTTTTCTATTTCTCATTTCGTAATAAAAAGGTTTTGGCCAATCCTTCATTCTAATCTTTGCCCCTTTTCTGAACTCGGGCAGCAGTTCTTCTAAATATGACATTAGCGTTGCTCCTCTTCAGCTCTAACTTTTCGCCAAAAACATTCTTCAACTTCGTTTCCTGAACAATCGCCGCTTTCGTTCAACGTCCATAAATCCCACTCTTCAAACTCGTTAATTGTGGTAGAGTTATAAAACCTATTTTGCAGACTATCGGCAAATTTTCTGTGCATTTCATCGGCTTTATCTTGGTAGTATTGAGCTTTATTTAACAATGCTTGTTCGTGCTTTGTTAATCCATATTTTTTAGCCATTATTTACCTACCTTTCTTAAAGATTGTGTCCAGTCATCAACGGGGGCGATGTCAAACATTTGCAAACTAAGGAAGTCAGCACCGTCTTGTTGTTTAACCCACCAACCATCCTCTAAATTTTCTTCAGGGCATTCCGTGCAAAATAGCCAATCACCCATCCAGTCATAAAATACAAAACCACTACGCATTTTAGGCGCTATATCTCTCATAAATTCTTCAATTGTCATTTTTGAAATACTCCGAGTTAACAGCCTCTTGCCAAGTCGGGTATTCGGCGATTAATGCGTACTTTTCAAAATCTGAACGATAATAATATTTCATAGTTCCCATTGTGTTTATACAATAGCCCCGTCCGTTTGCCTTTAATCTAGTTATACAAACAACAATACTATTATGCCTGTATATCTGTCCTACTTTAATCATCGCCATAATCTCCCAGTTTTTTGCAACGTTCTGAAATATCCTGGCACATATTTTTCATTTCATCCAATGCATCGGACATTTCTTCTATTTCGGTGGTAAAATCGGTTATCTTTTCGACAATATCTTCGCAGTCATAGCGACGACGGGGTTTGGGGAGAAGATTGATTAAGTCTTCGTTGGTGCATATTTCGTAATATTCTTCCGGGTATTTCTGATTATATTCTTCTATACGCCGATTTAGCTCTTCAAGGCTGATGAAGTTTGCAACCCAAGTATAGCCGATATAAATGTTCTGCATTATTTATGTTCCTCAAGTTCGATTTTTTTAATATGAAAATCAGCGTGGCAACCGGGGCAAGTCCAAGTCAGCCCAAACTTAAAGCTTACGGTTTTAAAGTTTGTAAGACTTACTATGATATTATTTCCGCAATGCGGGCATTTTTCTACAAGCTCGATACAATCAAGCAAATCGTATCTTTTGATTTTTTCTTTATCGTTCATTGTTCCTCACTTTACTTTAAAAAAATTGAATTTCTTAAAGAAACTGAATATTTTATCAAGTGTCATCAGCTTTTCCCTTTCTTTCAACTGGATGCAAGCCTTAACCTGTTCCTGAAATTTTTTCTCGGCGTTGAATAACAGCGGGACGGGAACGAGCAATTTTCTTTCAATGTAGATTGTATCTCCGTTGGGCATTTCCACAAAAGTACGTTCTCCAGTTCCATCGTTAGAAAAAAGTCCCTTCACCAAGTCAATTTTCTCTCTGACTACCATTTTCCCGGAAGTTTTAAATTCCGTAAGTGCTATGTGTATATCTGCAATAGCCTTAAACTTTTTCGGGAGAAAAAAGTATTTATACTTATACTGGTTCATTTTTCCTCACTTTCACCGATGGCGGCGTTGATACGGGTTAAAAGGTCAAAGAATTTATCTATTGAGAGATAATCCGAGCATATAAATTCTTGATGTATTTTCTCTTTGCACTCTTTCAGCAATCCTCGGAGCTTGTTGTTTTCAATGATAAGAACCGATTTTTTAACATCCAGTTCGTCAATATTACTTCCTAGACACTGTATTAGTTCTTCTCTTTTTTTTATCTTTTCTTTAAGCTCGGCAAGTTCTTTTTGCATAGCCTTGTATTCGTCATAGGTAGGGACGGGGGCGAGAATTTGGACATCATCAACAGGTTCAAACACTTCGTCGGCCATTGATAAAAATTCCAGGTTTTTATATCCCCAAGTTTTTAATATCTCTATGCCGTTATCTGTTTTGCAATAGAATAGTTTTGGCTCATCAAATCTTTTATGTAGCTTTCCCGCTTTCCAATCCTCTGTCAGTTCTTCAGGTGTTTTAGTCATCGTCCATACCTTTCTATGAGTTGTTGCAATAACCTTGTATTATTTCCTAACCACCACCATTTTTTTCCATTTTCCGCCAAATTTTTTATGATAAAATTATCCTTTTTTATGGCGTTGCTCCAAGCTGTTTCAATTTCTTCCAAACTAATTCCTTTATCAAACAGCCACGCTTTAGCTCTAGCCTCTCTGTCCGTCATCGTCCTATTCCTTTATTTTATTAAGCGCGGAAGTTAAAAACATAAGCATTCCGGCATCCATCAAATCCGGTTCGTTTATAACCGATTGTATGGCGTTGGTTGCGGTTTTGAGTTTTGCCTTCAGCTCTTTGAATTTTCCCAGATAATAAGCGTTTTCTCTGTTTACCAAGCGCCAGTTAGCTCGCAGCAAACGCTTGTTTTCTTCCTTCAGGTTATAAATTTCCTCATAAGAGTTCAGGTTCTTTTCTTGCTCCGCCAGATATAAATCATTAGCCAGCTGTATCTGTTTTTTAAGCTCGGTAATCTCTTTTTTCAGCTCTTCAATTTTTATGCTTTGCTGGTGGCATATATCCTGCCACTGAAAGAACTTTTTGAGGTATAACGCCTTATAATCAGCAGTGGTGTCCATCTTTCCAAGTCCTTTGTTTGTTGGCTGCCATTTTAGTTTTGACAAGCGTTTGGATTTCCGGGAAGCGCAACAGGTTGACGGCGGCAATGATAACGTCTGCCAGCTCTTCCTTTATTTTTTCAAGGTCTGACTGCAAGCCGGTCGCAATCAGCGTGTCTATCGCTGCGCTGTATTCGCCGATTTCTTCGCCGAGCTTCATCTCTTGGTCTTTTGCGGTAAACTCCGGGAACGTCTTTTCGTGCCATTCCTGAATATCTTTGATTAGATCAATCATTCTGCACCTCCAGCTTGGCGGCAATGTAGTCGTTGACTTCGTTTGCCAAAAGGTAATTTTCCAAAACGAGATTGCGTTCGGCGAGGCTGTAAATCCGTACGACCATAATTGCGCCGATGACACCCAAGAGAAAATTAGCAAGGTGGGGCAGAATATGTAGAACTTTAAGGATGGTGCGTCCGCCCCGAAGATTAATTTTCATAGATAACCTCCACATATTTGATAAATTGTTGCAGCACGTTTCTTTCGCTTAATACCTCAACCGCGAATTTCGGGTCTTCCTTAATATCGCGGAGAAAATCGCGTACTGTTTCGCCGTCCTGATAAAACACAATATTGTCGCGGATAGCTTCCATCAGGTCGTATCCGGCTTTGACAATACGCTTTTTATGTTCGGCTTCCGCCTCGGCTTTCATCTTTTCAGCGAAAATTTTGGCATATAAAACCGCAGTGTTGGCAGGGTCTTTCCAAATGTTTGTCATATTTTGGGATACTCCTTTTTAATCAGCTCATTAATGTCGATTGCGGGGTCAGCGGCTACCTTTTCAAGCATTTTGCGGATAACCGGGCGGCGTTTCAGCAGAACCTCGGCGGCAATCTGGCGGTATTCCTCGGCACAGTCGGCGCAGCAGAAAACCTTTTGCGCGTGGTTGGTCTTAAACTCTTCAAGACATACCGGACAGGTGCGGGTATACAGATACCCGCTGTGCCGGTGGCGGGGCTGATTGCGGCGGTTGCCTTCCTTTTTGCACTCTTCGGAGCAATAGCAAACATTCCGGTAGTTTTGGGGTGTAAATTCCTTGCCGCAGATTTTGCATTTATAAATCATGATTCTGCCTCCGAAAGTCAAATTGGTTCTGAAGCTCGGCGAACGACTGCTGTTTAAAGTCTTCATCTATCCGCTCGGCCTCGGCCATATCGTAGTCGATGACGGGAGATGCGTCATCTTGCTGGCTGGCAAATTCGGCGGTCTTTTGCGAGGCGACGGGAGCAGGAGAGGGAATATCCTGCATCTCGTCTTCTAGTAGTCCCGGTGCAGAAATGACAATCTGTGTTTTTGCCAGGATAATTCCTAAACATTTACGCAAGCCGCATTTCAAATACATATCGTTGGCAAAATCTCTCCAAGCCGGGCTGTTGGCAGCTTTGGATTTCTGTTTGGATTTTTCCAGCTCGGCATATGAGTATGTAAACAGTTTGGGTTTGTAGTCCTTATGTTCGACATAAACATAGCATCCTTTGATTTTCTTTTGGTCAGCAAATGGGTCTTCGCTGTCTTCATGCTCGTAACTGTCCCCTTCAGATGAACGGTGAGCTTTGAAGAAATCTCCCTCAAAAACAAGGTTAGCAGTTATTCTGAAGCCAAATCTTTCGGCAATGTAAATCATTCCCTTGTAAGAAATTTCAAATTTCATCCGGCCTTTGTTGTTATAAAGATAATAAAAAGAACGTATGTCGCTTGGCAAATTCAAGGATAAAATAGTTAAAAAGGCTTGTTGTTTGGATACTCCATCGCATTGAGCTAAAGGCCTATAGTCTTTTTCGGAGGCCTTTTCCATATCCTGATTGTTTACCTTTATAACGAACTCAAGTGCACGTCGGCTGATTTCTTCTTTGTAAAAACCCGTATTTTTGACAAGAAAGGGAATGATATCCTTACGCTGAAAGTACTGGATGACCTTTTCAAGTTGTTGGTCTTCGGCTGGAATTACATCATTTGTCATTTTACTGCCCTCGTTAAAAGCGAACCGTTGGCGGAAAGGCGCACGGAGCCGCCGTCCATCGTGTAAAGTTCGCAAAGTTTATGATCGTACATGTATTTTTTCAGCAGGGTTTTGCGGAGCTTGTCCTGCTCGTTGTTATCCTTAATTACCTCGTTAAGCCCGATATAGTCGTTCAAAAACTCGTACAGGGTTATGCCCTGAAATTCGTCTTGCGAGGTGGCAAGCTTGCGGGCATCGGGGTTTTGTTTATAAACCGCCTGATAAATCTTGAAGTCCTGTTCGGCGAGCCGGGCGCACTTGTCGTTAATCTCCGGCGTGCGGTTTTCAGCGACGGCAGTTTCAAAATGCCTGAGCGCGGAAAGGATGGTTGCCTGAATTTCCGGGATTTTGCCGTAGATGAAGTTGTCAACGCGGATTTCAAACAGGCGGTCGATTTCTTCGAACTGCCGTTGTTCTATCAGGGCGACAATCCGGCCGCGGTTAAACGGCGTGTCCGGTTCCAGCACCATGGAAGAGATAATTCCAGCCTCGCAGCCGCACAAAAGCATCTGATACTGGTTTTGAAAGATGTATTGCCACGGCAGGCCGTTGTAAAAAATATTTTCCCGCGCGGCTTTGAACGGGTTGACGGTTTTCTTTTCCCAAACAAGGCGTTTTGTCGTATGGGTTTTGCAGTTGACGTCAACAAAGCTGTCGTGCAGGCTTTCGGCATAACCGTCCGGGGAGCAAACGGCATACGGGGAAATGTCCGGCCTTTTGATAAAATCCTCGGTTCCCTGACAGGCAAAATCCGTATTGTCGCGCATTTTCCAGTCAAGATATTTTTCCATGGCGTGTCCGTAAATGGACAATTCGTCGGGCAGGGGCGGGATACGGCAGCCGCGCTTGATTTTGTGGTACACCTGATAACCGGTGGAATACAGGTCTTCGGCAAGGAAATTAAGCGCCGGTTTTTCGCCCATCAGCTCCATCAGTTCCTTTTGCGGGACAAAAGACTTGACGACGGCGGCAATTTCCGATGCGCCGATGCCGCAGTTTTTTTCTTCCAGCCATTCGGGCGTGTTTTGCTTAAACTCGGTTTTGCCGATGTTAGCCAAAAGCTCGCGTTCCTTTTGGGCGAAAAAGTCGTCTTTGGTTATGTTCAATTCCAAAAGGAATTGTTTAAAGTCGACGTTTTTCATCCTTTGCAGGTAATCCCGACGCTGTTCGTCAACAAAATCCATGCCGCGATTGTAAAGGCCTTCGTCATGGATTTGGCGATGACATTCTTCGCACAGCGGCAGCAGATTGTTGACGTCATAGCGTAAAAGGTCAACGTTTCTACGCACAATGTGGTGCATATGCGCGGCTTGGTGGTTACAAGCCGGGTTAGCACACTTGCGCCCGATGCGAAGTTTCGGATACAGCCGGTCGAGCTTTTGTTCTAACGGGGTCATTTGCAGTACCAATCAATAACAATGGAAAGACAAATAAAAAAACTCATTGCGAGAGCGAGCCACAATCCTATTTTAGTTTCTTTTTTTATCTGATTGCAGATTTCAGTCCAGATGCGCTTATTAAAATCTATATCGCTTTTTATTTTCTTTATTTCTTTTGACATATCATTGTAATTGAATACACTAAGACATTGAATATCATTATAAAGGCGATTTAATGTCGCGTTTTCCTCTCGCAACTTCTTGTTTTCAGTTTCAAGTTCCTCTTTAGTCTTCTTTTTCATCTTTAGAGACTCCTTCTATTATGTTTTTTAATCTGATGAGACTAATGACATTTCTAACGTGCGGGCATTCATTTATGAAACGGTCAATCATAATAGCCTGCTTTCCGGCATTTCCTCCTGCCGCTAAGAGAGCATTTGCTTCCTTGCTGGCATTATCAACGTGAACCAGCAGAACGCAGTCATCTGCCAACTCTTTAATCTCATCAATTTTTTGGTTGATTAAATCGTATCTTTCTTTGGGGGGTAATTTCTTTTCTTCAGTCATTGTTTTTCCTTTCAGAGTAGGCGGGAGGGCGATAGGTTGGTTGGATGCCCTCCCTGTTAAGGCGGGAAAGGAGAAGTAGCGTAGAGTTAACCAAACCTTTCCCTAACACACGGCCGCCAAGATTAATACATTTAGGAGTTTGATTGACGAGTAGCCTGATGTGTGTTATGGAAATAGTTTTACACTTATTATGTGTTAATGTCAACACAAAAAATGTGTTAAATGAAATGTTTTGTGCATAAATAAAAAAAAGCCCCGGTTTTCGGGGCTGGAAAAAGAAATAATGAAAAATGTTTTAATGATGTATAAACAAAAGAATTCCTTAAAGGTATAGAACAAAAGTAGAATCGGAGTGGATTTTTAAATTTTTAAAAGGTTAAAATTTCTTTAAAATAGAAAATATATGCTTATTATGTGGATTTTTTTATTGAAATTTAACAAAAAGTGTGCTATATAATAGTTACAGAGGTAGTGAACGTCCGCCTAGGCGGTGTATTCGGAGGTAAATCCAGTCTGAATCTAGCTACCTCTTTACTTTTAAATATCTACATTATTTAATATGAAGGGATGGCGAATATCATAATATTGGCCGTCAGTGTGGTTTTTTTTGTTATCTATATCAATAATCATTTTATAATCACTTTTTAGTAGGTTATAGAAACTGTCATCATTTTTTTCGAGCATTCTTTGAAAAGCCCACAAATAATAATCTATAATTTGTAATCCTATATGTTCCTGAGGTTGTGCGCTCGTGATATTTATTTGAGAGTGATTTTCTATTTTATATGCATTATAAAAATTTCTTTTTGCATTTTCAATTGCATCTTTAAGGCTATTGTCTGTAAAAGTTTTTCCTCTTTGAGAAAAGTAAATGGCGCAATCGCTTTTATGTAGTGAATTTTCGAATAATCGGGAAATTAAAGATTTGTATATATCCTTTTCGCTTATTCTTGTTTGTATTCCTGTTAGCTTGTACTGTTGTATAATAGAATCGAGAATGGCTTGTTTTCGTCTGATAACAATGAGAACTGAAAAGTTAAATTTCTTTATTAATTTAAAAACTTCTCGTCTTATAATGTCAGGGTCATCTTTTGCGTGAAACATTTGGGCGATATGTTGTGCGGAGGAAATTTTTTTAATAAATGGGTCAACTAATAAATCATTTCGAAGTGCCTCAAAAGCAGTGGCTACTGTATCTAGGTTGTCTTTTAACTTAACAGCGCCAACGATAAAAAATTTAGAAATACCATCTGCTGCAAAATTTGCCGGTTTTCCTTTTCTGAAAAAAGTTAAATCACCGCTTTCATCAACATAGAAATATTTGCACTTATTTAATGCTTCAGTTTTCTTATTCATTACTTATTCTCTAATTATTAACGATGTATGTTCTAATTACTATTTGAATACTCATATTATGTTTCAATATTCTTTGTGTGTTAGTCTATATATCTCATTTGTTTCTTTATCCATAATGACCGTTCCTTATTAAAACAGTGCGAATAAATAATTCTGTATATACGTTTTTGTTAACCGGCTTTTTTTGTGTAAAGATTTACAACCATTGCTTGCATTTGTCCTTTTCTATCTGTTGTATCAACTTTCGTCGCGCTTAAACAGATTGCAGCCATCTTTTGCCCGATGTTTTTAATTTCTCTTGGATTTTTGGACATATACTCATAAAAGACATCAAAGGCTGTTGAAATTATTTCTATAAATTTATTTTCGGATAAAGAAATATCATCTGAAGATTTTGGGGCACAGTTACATTCAGATAGTGCTGAAATAATTTTCCTTAGGTTATTAGGAATAAGGTCTGTTACTGGTATATTTAGGACAGCAGAAAGTGATAGTATTTTATCAGGAGTTATTTCTCCGCCATTTTCTAAACGTTGAATGTGTTGTTGTGAACAGCCTATTTTTTCTCCTAAGGCAGCTTGTGATAGCCCCAAGGCCTCTCTGCGCTCTTTGATTTTATTCATTTTTTTCTCCTAATATATCCTTTAATTATTGTGCACAAAAAAAGTGTGTTTGTAAAACACAAAATAGGTGTTGACATTAACACTTTAGATGTGTAGCCTGCCTTTTAGGAGGTTTATAATGAAACTGAAAAATTTTTTAGATAAAAAAAGTATCTCTATTCAGCAAATGGCAACGGATTTAGAACTGCCGTACGAATATATCAGGCGTTATGTTAATGAAAATAAAATCCCTCGTCCCGAAACGATGGCAAAGATTGTCGCTTATACGAAAGGCGAGGTAACTGCGAACGACTTTTACGGCATAGAGGAGAAAAGCGAGTGATTTACGAGCGAAAGAGAGACCCGGAAGGGCATTTAAGAATTGTAGAAGGGGTTGATTACGTTTATACTGTTGTTGCGCTTACAATAGGGCGTTTCAGCAAAAAACAGGATGTCGGCGTAAACCTTATAATCAAAATACCCTACACTAAACAGCTTATGAACAAGCTTTTAACTCCAAATGAAGCGCGAAGCCTTGCGTTGGCATTGGAGGAATATGCGGACTTAGCGGAGAAACTTAGAAATGAAACGTTTTCCGTTGAACCGATGTGATGGTATTTTCCGTTTTAAGAGGAGTTGGGGTCATCGGACTGTTTGTGTGGCACTCTGTAGATTTTCCTCCTTCTTCATAACCACAAGCAAGACAAAAAGCCCATTTTGTTTGTATATGGGTGTAGTGGTTTGGGGAGATATATTGTTCCGCGGAGCGTCTTATATCGTATCTGATGGTATGTCTGCCACAACGGGGACAAATATCCGCCGGATGTATGCCGTTGCTAAAATGTATGTCCTCAAGCTGTCTAAGTCGCTGGTTAATAGTAAGTATGGATTTAATCCATTGATATGCTTTTTTAACCCAATTGGTGGTTGTTTCAATTTGTTCAATTTCGTTTTTAGTCAAGTTAGGACTCCTTTCGTTTTCTCATTTCTATTCGGGAGTCCTAACGCCTTTTTTAAGGAGAAGCAATGAAAAAACTTTTAATCCCTTTAAAACTGCCGTTTCTGGTTGTTCGAGAGCTGCTGATACTCGTATTAAAGTATTGCTATGGCTGCCGGATAGACGTTCCAGACGGACTAAATAGGGTTGGTAACGAACTCTATAGGAGAAGGTAATGCGGTATATGGACCTTTTTTCAGGTATAGGCGGGTTTGCGCTGGGGCTGAGGCAGGCAGGGATAGAATTTGAAGAGCATTGGTTCTCCGAAATAGACAAGAATGCGATAAACATTTACAAAAAACATTTTCCAAATGCAAAGGAGCTTGGCGATGTGCGAGCAATTAGAGATTTTTCCGGGATTAAAGCCGACATTATCACTTTCGGATTCCCGTGCCAGGATTTGTCGGTTGCTGGCAAAAGGCGAGGTCTGGCCGGCGATAGAAGCGGTTTATTCTTTGAGGCGATGCGGATTATCAGAGAGCTTAAGCCTCAATATTTTATCTTTGAAAACGTCAAAGGTTTGCTTACAAATAACCGAGGAGCGGACTTTGTCCGATGCCTGCGGGAAATTGCCGACATTGGGCTATATGAGTGCGAGTGGCAGCTTGTTAATACAAGTTGGGTATTACCCCAAAATCGCGAGCGGGTTTACTTTGTCGGACGTCTTGGAGGACAATCCGGAGCAAAAATATTTCCTCTCTCTTGCCGCAACAAAGAGGCTGCTAACGAATTATCACCATCAGTTTGTACCTTTACCGCCACACAATACGTCAAAAACAAAGCAGGAAGCTATGTTATGCCAAATAGGATGGAGCAAAAAGAAAGTGTGAATCTGTTTGTTTATCCGCGTGGAAACAACAAGGGCGGGTTTAAAAATGTTTCAAACTGCCCAACAATTACCGGCAGTTCGTTTGAGTATAATACGTCCATCTGTCCGGTTTTGACACCCGAGAGGGAGAATAAAAGGCAAAACGGGCGCAGGGTAAAAGAAAATGGCGAGCCGTCCTTTACGCTGACAACCCAAGACAGGCACGGCATTTATGACGGCCAAGCAATCCGAAAGCTGACGCCGCTTGAATGTGAGCGTTTGCAGGGGTTTCCCGACGGGTGGACCGAATACGGCGCAGACGGCAGAAAGATGTCCGACAGCGCCAGATATAAAGCGTTAGGAAATGCAGTTACGGTAAATTTTCCAAGAATGATAGGGGAGAAATTGAGATGAAAGACCGTTTTTTGTTTTTTGAAAACTTTAAAAAGATTGCTGACACTTTGCCGGATGATTTGAGGTTGAAATTTTATGACGCGTTAACCGCCTATGTTTTTGATGATGAGGAACCGGAAGACCCTGTTATAAAAAGTTTGATAATTGCAATTAAGCCGAGTTTGGACAAAGAAGAAAAAAGAGGGGGCAATCATAACCCGGCAGGACAAAACCAGCACAGTAAGGACAAACAGAATAATATTGAGGTCAAAGACGGTCAAAAAAACAACAGCTTAGGTCAAAAAGAGGTCAAAGTTGGTCAAAGTGGTCAATCCTTTCTTGAAACGGAAACAGGAAACGGAAACAGGAAACAGGAAATAATTAAATTACATTCTCCGCAATCTCGAGCGTTTGCGGAGCAATTGCGGGGGATTGTCTGCCAAAGGAAAAACATCAGGGTTGACGGGAGAAAGCTTGCCGGATGGGCTAAATCGTTTGATTTGCTGCAAACTGCCGACGGCGTTTCTGCCGAGCGGATAAGTGCAATGCTGGAGTGGTATTCGGAAAATGCGGGGGGAGACTATGTCCCGGTGGCGGAAAGCGGTGCCAGCTTCCGCGAAAAATTCACAAAGCTGGAGAGTGCCAGACAGCGCGCCGAGGCTAACAAACATCACGTTGGCGATTGGATGAACGAGAAAAAGGAACACGATTGGAGTTGGGTATGAAACAGGCAATTGAGATTTTGCGCCACATTGAGGAGCTTTACCACGGCGATACGACGGATGAGGAAATGCGGATTTTTGCCGAGCAGAACAGCGTCAGGGTTGAAGCGTGGGAAAAAGCTTTTGAGGGGTTTTACCTCCGCGATGTGCTGGATGCCATTGATGTCCACTACGTCAAGAAAAGCCGGACGCGTCCGAATATTGCCCAGATTAAGGCAATTATGAACGTTGCCGGCATTCATGCCGAACAGGAAATGGCGAAAACAAAATCGGAAAAGAACGAGCCGGATTATGATACGCGTTATCAGCAGCTGGATAAGGAAAACGGGGATATGAACTGGCTCGTTCCTCATTACAGCGAGGTGTGGCGGCGGATTAAGGCGGATTATTATCCGTTTGTTGCCAATATCTACCACCCAACGCACGAGGAATTTCGCGAGTGTATGCGCCGTTGGTGTGTGGAAAAATACGGGCGGCCGTATTTTTGCGAGTCCGACAACGATATCAAAAATATGACGCCGGAAGAACGTCAGCAGTTGAAGCAGCAGGCACTGGCAACAATACAACGGGGATTTCCGGCGCTTTTAGACGGGAGCTTGCGGAGATGATGGGAGTAAAAAGGTTTATCGCATCTTATGCCGGTTATGACATTTATCTTGCGGAGTGGATGGGCGAGATACGGTATGAGGCGGTTAATGCTGACGGACGGGGTTTTGCGTTTGGTAATATTGCTGATTTAATGGTTTTTATACAGAATGTGAGGATTGGCTGGAAATGACAGAGACTAAGTGTTGCACAAAATGCGGGAGAGAGCTGCCGCTCTCCGAGTTTTCGCGACTGAAGGGAGGAAAAAACGGTTTACGTTCGCTCTGTAATGAATGTAATCGGGCGATAGTTAGAGCTTGGCAAAAAGCTAACAAAGAAAAGATTGCGAGATACCAACAGGAATATCGCGATAAACGCAAGCAAAAGATGAAAACCTTGGCAGTGAGGGAAAGAGAGGAGCGGCGCAAAGCTTTTGCAAAAGACGTCTTGGGGGGATATACGATTTACATTCTGAACTATCCGACCAACAAAGAGCGCAAGTACAACGCCGTCAGTACGGCCGGAGATGTTTTTAAAACCAACAGCAAGGCAGAATTTTTACAGTTTGTTCAAGGATTATAAGGGGGCGAGATGGAAGAATATGTCAATAAGGAAGAGCTGAAACGGCGTGGATTTCAACGAGGGGACGACGGTATTTACAGAAAATTAACGGCTTTGGAGCGTTGTGAAGATGCGGGGTGGCTGGACTGGGGCGATAACAAATTTTCCGCTTCTGACCGTAAAAGTGTTGGGGAGAGGTTTGCTGCTGATTACTTTCGCTCGCGGGTTGGTTCTGTGTCGGCGCTTAATCCCGAGAAAATCAGGGTCGACGGGAACGGAAAACAGATTACGCCGGAATATGTTGCCGCAGCCGAAAACAGGTATCGCAAAGCTTTGAAGTTAATTCCGGCAGGATGCAGAGGTATTGTTCGGCGCGTTTGCATTGATGATTGCGATTTCTGCCTTAAAAAGGGTTTGACCTGTTATGAGCGCAATAAAGAGCGTGTACACCAGGCAACGCTTTTATGCTTAGGTCTGGATGAACTTGGAAAATTTTATGCGGGGTTAAGGGAAAATAACGGCTGATTAACCGGATGTTAAGCAGAGCGGATAGAGTATAATTGTGTTTTAATTCTTATGAGGGTGTAAGGGATGAGTGAATTTGATGAATTTGAAAATTTAGGTACGTCAAACCACGAGATATACGATGTAACCAGTTGGGATGAACGGAAGATACTAAAATTCATAAATCACACTAATAATAGACATTTTAGAATTTTAGAAAGATATTTGATTTTTATTTGTGTGTTATTGGTGTTTATTCTCTTTAAAATATTTTAGGAGTCTTTATGCTATGAAATTTATTAAGAATATTTTATTTGTTTCATATTTAACCCATAAAGGAGCCAGACGGATTTGTTTCTTGCTGGGTTTTTTGCCGTTGCTTTGCTGTCTTTTTTGTTTCGTTGTAGACGGTTTTAAAAGTTGGGGCGTCCTATTGGCCGGTTTGGCTTTTTTCTATTTTCCGTTTCTTTTTGCAGTATTGATAACTTGGATATACAGAGGATTTAAGGACACAACCAGCGTAGATAGCAGAAAATTTAATGCACTTCTCCATGTAGCTGAGGTTATTTCTCATCCAGATTGTGAGTTTGACGCCTGTTTAGACGGGACAGATATTTGTCATATATATGCAAGGAATTATATGGATGGTAAAGATGTAGCACTTGTATGTGTTGCCCTTAACAAAAATGGTCAACTTATAGACGCTCAAATATATAATAAGACCACAGAAATGCATATGATACATAATTTAGATGCATTGATAATTGAAGGGACTTTTATTGATTATACAAAACAAATGGAAGAAAGTGGAAAAAAAGGGGGGGGACCGCAGAAAAAATAATGCAAAAAAATGAAGAGATTAAAAAAGAAACGCTAGAAAATAAAACAGTTGACAAATAACTGATTATGTGTAAGGGTGGAAGCCTAAACGATATTGACGGTTTCCGCCCCGAAATGGCGATTTTCGCTATATGGCGGATGAGAGCAGGAAATAACCAATACCTGCCAGCCTATCAATATCGGCTTAGTGAGTCCGCCACCTCTCAAATTTGTGTGGCTTTTCTATAAAGGATATTGAAAATGGAAAATCAAACAGAAGAAACATTAAAAGAAACGTTGCGTTTTGTTCTGGCAAAACTCAAAGAGATTGTTGCAGTTTTGGAAGGCAAAAGCGATGAATGATATTAAGCAAAATGATTTAGTTACAATCAATGAAAACCGCCAGCCGGTTACCACCTCTTTAAAAATTGCCGAGGTGTTTGGCAAGAAACATAAAAATGTAATGCAAGCAATCAATAACATTGTCGGCGATTTGCGCAACTTGGAAGACGGGGGTCGGCTTAATTTTCAGCCAACGTCCTATTATGACGTTCAGGGACGGGAGCAAAAGCAATACATCGTTACCCGCGACGGTTTTACTCTGCTGGCAATGGGATTTACCGGGAAAAAGGCATTAGAGTTTAAAATCCAGTACATAGCGGCATTTAACGCCATGGAGCAAGCACTAAAAAGCCAGGTTCCGGTTCCGCTGGATGCCAAGGCTATCGGCGGTATCGTCAAGAACTGCTGTGCGGTTGCGGTGCGCGAGGAGCTGGAGCGCGCGGCGACAGATATGGTTTATGCCGATAAATTTAAACAGCTGGCGAAAGCGGCGATTGCCGATGTTATCTTCAGCGAAGATTATTACGGCAGTTTGAAGAAGCTCATCAAGCCTTGGGTAAAAGACGCCGCGTGCGCGAGCTTGGGGCAATCTATTGATGCCTATATCAAGGCGGAGATGGACGAGCGGGTCAAGTATTTTGTGGAGTATGTGTTCAAAAACTATCCGAAGATGAGCCAAGGTATGAAAGAGTATCTGATAACCTATGGCATTGTCAATTACGGCAAGTTCAGCGAATATTCGCGGGAAAAGGATTTTAAAGGGATTTGCGATACTGTCTTACGGCAGGAGAGCAAAGACCCGACAGTCCGATATGCGGCGTAGTGAAAGAAACGGAAAGCCGGGAAACCGGCTTTTTTATTTTTTGTTTTCCTGCGTGAAGTATTGACTTTTATATGAAAAATCATATATAAAAAAGGGACTCTAATAATATTTATTTAAGAAATGTAATTTTATATTTGAAAAGTAATGCTATTTGTGTTATAAAAGAAATACCACAAAAGAGGATTTTAAATATGTGCAATGTTTTTGAGGTTGCGAAGAAAATTTGTGAAGCGGGTAACTGGGAGGTAACAAATCTTCAGTTACAGAAGATGTTATATATAGCTCAGGTGCTTTATATAGGGCAGAGTGATACAAATCATCATTTATTTCGAGCAAATTTTGAAGCTTGGGATTATGGTCCGGTTGCACCTATGGTATATCATCAATTTAAGATATTTGGCAACAAACCAATTCAAGCTTGGGCATTCCCTTCAACGGAGAATGACTGTTCTAATGAAGAAAATACCTTTATTGATGTTATTGCAAAATTGTTAGTTCAAATGAAACCTTCGCGACTAGTTTCTTTGACGCATCGTGTGGGAACAGGGTGGTATAAAAATTATTCTCCGGGAGCAATTGGGCAGAGAATTAGCGAGGAAGATATGTTGGATGAGTATCGAAAAGTGTGGTTGCCAAATGTCAAAAAGGACTAAATACTCTCGTCCACTATTGGAACTTTCGGACTTTTTGACAGAAGGTGAAGACGACGCATCAGCTGTACAGATAGCTCAGCTACAAGATGAATTAGCGCATTTACGGGACAGTCATAAAGAAGAGCGTTTTATTTGGGTATTGGTAATAGCCTTTTTGTTATCATGCATTATTTTTAAAGGTCTATCTTTTGGAATTGCATTTTTGCTTACAGTACTTGAAATTTCTATCCTAACCATTATTGCTAAGCATTTAGGCGTAGAATATGCTATTAGGCATTTACAAAAATGTGATGATTGGCTAAAATCGTTGCGTAAATCTCCGGAGTAGTGTGTAGAAAATCCACATCCTGAAAATAACGCTTGACATATCAAATGAGTGGTGATAAAAATCGCTATAATGGAAGACGTGGCTCTGGAGAGTTGCGTCTTTTTTGTTGAATGTTCATTAACTCGCCGCCCGTGGCTTTTGCTTCGGGCGGTTTTTTGTAGCAAGTTGGGAAAACGGCGAATGCTGACAGCCAAACAAGAAAAATTTTGTCAGGGAGTTGCAAAAGGGCTTAATTATTCTGACGCATACCGCGAGGCTTATAATGCTAGTAAAATGAAGCCTGAGACGGTAAATCGCACGGCGGCAGAATTGATGGGCAACCGCAAGATTACCGCAAGAATTGACGAGCTTAGAGCCGAAACCACGGAAGAAATCAAATATACGGTTGAGGACAGTTTCCGCAAACTCTCGGAAATCCAAGCGCTGGCGATGAAAAATAAAAAGCTGTCGGATGCGATTAAGGCTGAAGAGCTGAAAGGAAAGCTCAAGGGGCTTTATGTGGAGAAGAGGGAAATTTCGGGCGGTTTAGACCTGACGCCGTTTAAGATTGACGTGGTTGAGTGATTTTGTCTAAAAATGTATTTTATGTAAAAACAAATATTTAGTTAAAACTACTCGTCTTACAAAATACCGGTTTTTCTGGGTGGTTACTTGTTGGTTTTGTCTAATGAAAGTTTATAAAAAATTTGCCCCGCTGTTGAATATGGCGAGCGGAAAGTATGACACGTTTGTTTTTACCGGCGGGCGCGGTTCGATGAAAACCGGGACGGCGGTTCGGGCGGTGTTGACGGAGATGATGCGGCGAAAAGTGCGCGTGGTGTGCTTTCGCGAAACCAAAACCAGTCAGAAGTCCAGTCTTATCGTTGAATTTCAGGAGTTGATTGAGGGGGAATTTAAGGGACGGGGATTTGTCGCCAACTCGGAAAAGGTTACAAATATCATCACCGGGGCAGAAGTTACGTTTTTAGGACTGAAAGACAGCAACCGCAATGCCAGAGAAGCCATCAAGGGCTTGGGGCAGGTGGATATCTGGCTGATTGACGAGGCGCAGGCGGTAACGGAGCCGGTGTGGGGCGTTTTGCTGAAGACCATCCGCAAGGAAGGCGTGCGGCTGATTGTCATCTATAACCGGATAGAAGAGGACTTGCCGGTGGAAAAGGCGCTGTTTCTCGATTATGAGAATATGGCGGCACCGGAAGGAACTTATTTTGCCGAAGTCAATTATCCGGAGCTGGTTCATCTCGGAATTTTGGGAGAGAAATTTCTGAGCTATGCGGAACTGGTTAAGCAGAACAAGCCCGACGAATACGAGCGCGACTACCTGAATAAGCCCAAGGGGGCGAACGTGGCGCGGGTGGTGCCGTACTGGAGCAAAGAGAATATAAACGAAGATATCCGCTATTGCCCGGATTTGGACATATACTGGAGTTTGGACTTTAACGTTAACCCAGCAATGAGCACGCTGGCGCACCGCGACGGGAAAAAGTTTTTTTATTTTGACGAGATTGTCATCAATAATTGCATCACTCAGGACGTGGCGGACGAGTTTATGCGGCGTTATCCGCCGGAGGAGTTCAAAGGTGTGGTGCAGATATGCGGCGATGCGTCAGGCAAATACCGCAAGACACAGAGCCGGTATTCGGACTATGCGATTATCGTCAATTCGCTGGCTAAAAACGGCTATCGCTGGAATTTGAACGTCCGGCGCTTCAATCCGGCGATTATGGCACGGGTCAACGCTTTTAACCGCCTGGTATTTTCAGACGCGGGCGAACGCAATATTCTAATCCATCCGCGCTGCGAATGGCTGATATACAATATGAAGAACCTCAAGTTCAAAGAGGGAACCAGCATTATTGATGCGCCGACGCCGTCGCAGATTGCCGAGGACGACAAGAAACTGTATCTGGGGCATATATTCGACGCGGCAAGCTATATGGCGGAATATTTTTATCCGGTCGTGCGGGAATAAGTCCCGGGCGGATTGCGAGTGCAAACCGGCGGGAAAGCCGGCCGGGTGTGCCGGAGGGTAACAGGAAAAGGGACAAGAACAGTATGTTTGAATTTATGTTGGAGAAGGAACAGAAGCCGAGACGGCTCTCGGACGCCGAGGCAAACAAAACCGCGGCGGACATCGGCAGCCTGTGGAAGACGTGGGACGATGCGCGCGCCAAGCAAAAGGCGATAGCGGAACGCCTGAGGCCGGAAATCTATCTGGACGAGAGGGAGCGACAGGTTACGGATGTTGCCGACGAATGGAAGTCCGACGTCCACCTCAACAAGATTTATTCCTTAAACCAGACGCAGCAGGCGTATATCTGGGACAACATCTATTCCGACATCGACCATTTGTTTGACGTGGAAGGGGCGGACGAGATTTCGGAGGAAACGGCTGCGGCGCAGAAGTCCAACCTTGTTAATATTCTGACAAAAATCGGCATTCAGCGCAAGCTTGATGCTGGAATTGAGTATTGGGGAGCGGTCGGGGAAGTATGCCTGTTCGTTTCCTGGAAGACGGTTTACCGGCAAATCCGGCGGCGGCTGGATATGATGGGAGCGGACGGCTTGTTGTACAGGACGGGTGCGTACGGGATATTTAACGAAGAGGTTTACAACGGCGCCAACGTGGAAGCGATTGACCCGCTGAATTTGGTCTGGGACCCGAAAGTCAGTCCCGAAGATGCGGAAAAGTTCAATGCCTGCGGCAAAATCATCAAGTCTTGGGAAACATACGACGCAATAGCCTTAAACAAGTATTACCGGTTATCTAAAGGCGAGCTTGAGGCAATTAAAACCGAACTGAACCGGGACAATCGCGACGAGGACGAACCGGAAGGCGATAAGTCCGACCTGATTTTTGACGGCAATCGGGTTGAGGTTCTGCAATACTGGGGAAATTTTACGCTTGACGACGGGACGGTGCTGCGCAACTGGCACGCGGTAGCCGTGGGGCGGAAATATCTGGCAGTGTTTGAGCCGAACCGCTGGGTTATCAATCCGATAATCAACTGCGCGACGCTCCGGGATGCGGGCAACAAGCGCGGCATACCGGAACTGTGGTCGATTTATGACATCTGCAAAGAGCAGGAAAAGAAAGTCAACCTGCAAAACGACGCGCAGGCACTGAATTTAAACCAGCCATGCTATGCGCCGAAGGATTTTTTCAAAGAGGACAAAATCAGGCTGTTTCCGGGCAAGGTCGTTACTTATAAAGAAGGATTTGAAGACCCGAACGCCATTATCAAAATGCAGTTTCCGCTCATTTCCAACGAGCAGATTATAGAATATTACGACACGACGGCGTCAAGCGTTTCGGGGATATTCCCCAATATGCAGGGGCAAGACGAAGTCAAGGACGCAACGGCAACCGAAATCAAGGTCAAGGTGCAGGGGCAGACGACGAGACTGTCCAAGATTCTGGATACGATAAAACAGAATGCGATAGTGCCGATGGTGGAAAAAGTGGCCGATTTGGAAGCGAATATGAAAACCGGCGACGAGCTTTTGTATATGAATACCGGGCGGGGGCGCACCAGCCTCATTATCGGCGATACGGTGCGGCAGGGGCACTATGAATACAAATATACCGACAATACCGGCCTTCAGAAAAAACTGGCGCAGAACCAGACGATGACGCAGATTCTGGGACCGGTGTGGAACGACCCGCAGGTGGTCTTGAAGAAAGAAGATATTGTCCGCGATGCTTTAATCAACGCGGGCATAGAGAATGCCGAAAAATATTTCGGCGAAAGCAATCCGCAGCAGGCGATACCGGCGCTGACGCCGCCGCCTGACGGAGTAACCTTTAACCAGGGAGAAGACGATGGACAACAACCGTTTGGCGCTGCTTAACGAGGCGGTGCAGTCAGAAGCGGGGCAAAGGCTTTTGGCCTATATGCAGGAGGTTATGGTTGAAACCGCGGCCGCCGGCAAATCCAACGCCGAGTGGGTTAAGGGAATGGGAATGCTGATTTCCCGCGTTAAGGGAATCGGGCAGGAATTTGAAAAAGAACGTAACAAAGGAAGGAATTAGTTATGGCTGAAGAATCAACACCTTTGCCGGATACCGGCGCAGAAGACACTTCCGCGGTTTTGGAAAATGCCGACACTTCGCAGAGCGAACCGGCAAAAACGGCGGAACCGGAAGCGCAGAACGGCGAAGCTGAAACGGAAGCGTCAGGCGGCACCTCCGCGGCAGACGGACAGGAAACCGGCGCAAACGGGGAAGATACCGCCGAAAAATTGATTTTCGGAAAATACAAGTCGCTTGAAGATGCCGAAAAAGGCTACAAGGAAGCGGAAAAGGCGATTACCCGCTCGGCTGAGCTTGAGAAGCGCTTAAAGGCTTATCAGGAAAGGGAAGAGCAGGAAAGCCGGGCACGGCAGGACGCGGCACGGAAACTCGGTTTTAATGATGCCGAAGAGCAGCGGCTGGACTGGGAAGTCAAGAACTTTGAGTTTGCCCGCTGCGTGGAAGCGCTGGGAGCGACGCTTGAGGGCGAGAAGTATACGGAAGCCTACAATGCGCTGGCGCGTTACCGGGCGACGCTCAATCCGCGCGAACTGGCGGCGGCAAAGGCGTGTTTTGCACCGGAAACGATTGCCGAAATTGCGGGGCAGGTTGCCTTGTACCGCAATCAGGCGGCCGGAGAGTACCAAAACCGCGTACAGACGCAGCGTCTGGCGGAGGTCAAGACGAGAGTGGCGGCTTTTGCCAAGGAAACCGGCGATTGGCTTAATCCGAAAGAGCGGCAGGACATCGTCGGCATGGCTGTGAACCTGGCAGGCTCCGACGTTGACCTGAACAAGGTGCGCGAGCTTGTGGACGCCGTAGAGGCGTATGCCGTGAAAAGGTATCAGGAAAAAACGAAAATCGAAGCTGAAAACCAGCAGTTGCAGGGCAGCCTTCAGGCTCCGGCATCCGGCGGTACGGCACCTGCGGGCGAGAAATGGATTACCCGCGAGGAGTACAACCGGATGAGCGAAGAGCAGTTTGAGGCCAACCGCGACAAAATAGAACGGCAGATTCTTCTGGAACGACAGGGGAAACTTAAGCCGATGCTTACTTAAACCATACGAGCCGCGCCGGTTCTTGGCGAAACCGTTAAAGGGTTTGACGCTCAGGCAGGCGGGGCTTTTTTTATGAAAGGTGAAAAATCATGTCTACAAATGCGGAAACGCTGGAAAGACAGATGCCGAAACTTATTCCCGAAATTTGGTCTCTGTCATTAAACAAAAAGCTGGACAAGTCCGGCGTCGGGATGAAAATCGTCAACAAAATTTATGAAAAAGACATCAAAAATTTTGGCGATACGGTCAATATCGGCGAGTTGGGAGACGTTACGGTTTCCGACTATTCGGAAGACGCGAGCGACGGGGGTGTTACCTATCAGCGCGTTGATGCGACGAGCCAGCAGCTGAAACTCGACCAAAGCAAGTCTTTCGGCATTTTTTTGAGCGATATCACACAAAAGCAGTCCAACATCAAGGAATTGCAGGCAAAATTTGAGGAACGCGCGAGAACGGCGATTGACCTTGTCAAGGATACGTTCATTCTGGGCGCTTTTTCCGAAATTCCGGCTGACAACAAGCAGGGTGCGTCGACAGCGATTGTGCTGACACCGGACAATGCCTACAAATGCCTGGTCTGGCTCTCCAAAACGCTCAAAAACAACAATGCGGTTCAGGTCAGAAACGACCAGATTTACAAGACTAATCAGGCGGCGGGTGCGCCGTTGCCGTGGTGTGTCATCAACCCGGACGTTGAGGCGATTATCCGTCAGGCTCCGGAATTTATCCATGCCACGCAGGCAGGCGACAGGATGCTGCGCGAAGGGTCTATCGGCACGATTGCGGGGCTGGATGTTCTGGTCTGCACCAACCTGCCGACGACGTCAAAGAAAGTCAACATCATGGCCGGAATCAACGAAGCGATTGCGTATGCGGGCAACATCTCTAAGGTGGAAAGCATGCGCGACGACAAGTTTTTCGGCGACAATGTCCGCGGGCTTTATGTTTACGGCAAAAAGGTCGTTTTGCCGAAAGCTCTGGCCGGCATGGTTGTCGATGTTACGGCGGCCGATACGCTGGTGGAAGCAACATCCAGAGTTGGCGGTTAAGGACGGGGAGGGAAACCTCCCCTTTGTTTTGGGAGAGAATGACAATGAGAGCAGAAGACAAAATTTTGGGGCGTCCGCAGAAGACGGAAAAAGCAGAAACGGCGGCAACCGACTATTTTACGCGGGAAAACGTCTGGAAAGTGGAAAAAAAAGACTGCGGTACTTCGGAATTTGACGGTGTGATGGTTCACGAAATGCTGGACGCTGCGGGAAAAAAAGCAGTGCGTTCCGGCACAAAGGAGCTGGAATACAACGGGTTCAAATTTAAGCTGGTCAGATAGACGGGGCTTTTTCGGCATTGTTCCAACGTTGGAACAAGGGAAAAGGAAGTTAGGCGATGAAGACTTTTTATGACATTATTCAGGACGTTTCCAACCTGCGCTGGTCGATTGACGACCCGGAACCGGAGAGTTTTGCCGAAACCAGCCGGGCGGTAAAGCTGGCGATACCGCAGGCGCATTCGTATATCTGGGGGCTGGCGGATTTCCCGTTCAAAAAGAAGAAAAAGGGTATTGCGGTACAGCCGGGGATGCCGACGGTGCTGGCACCCGAGGGGAATATCGTCAATGTCCGGATTGACGGGAACGGGGAATATCTTATTCCGGTACAGGCGGAGGAGGCGGAACTGTGGGAAGAAAAGAAAGGCGAACCGCGGTATTTCTGGGTAGAATTTACAGACCAGGGCGCGGCAATCAGCCTCTATCCGGTGCCGGACAAAGCCCTGACGCTGATTGTGCGCTATGAAACCAATTTTAAGGCGAGAGACAGCTCGGGGAACGTAAAGTTTAACCTGGAGGCAATGGGCGACGTGCTGAACCTGCCGAATGACCGCTCAATTGAGGATTTGTATTTGCACTGCCTTTACACGAAGTCCATGGTGTATCTGATAGCGGACGAAACTGATGAAAACTATGTCCCTTACCAGCGGGAGTTTGAAGAGGCGTATCGAAGCCTTTTGAACCTGACCGGGATTAAACGCGAAACGAGGCTGGTTATCTGACCAACGGACGATTTTTTTTGAAAAGGCAAGCGTATGCAGAATTTATTTATTCAAAATTTTCGCGGCGTCCGCAGGGTTAATCCGGTAGTGGACGTGCAGGCCGAAGGTATTATTTCGGCGGTGAGCTGCGTCAATACGGAGCTGAAATACACCGAAAACGGTGCCAATGTGGGCATATTCACGGCGCAAGGCAACAAGGCCGTTGCCGATTTGGGGAAGAACGTCATAAGGCAGTTTGAGAGCGTGCAGGGCGGTGTTTCCTACTGGTTTGTTTATGCCGAAGACAGCGAACAGGGGTATTTGTATCGTTACAATCCGACAGAGGGCAGCTTTACGCTGATGAAGGACGGGTTCAGCGTAACCGGCGTATGCAACGGGATTACGATTGCGCAGGGGTTTTACGACTGGTTTGTGTTTACCAACGGTGCGGATGACTATGTCGGCGTTTCCATGCAGCAGGAAAACGAAAGCGAGCGGGTTAAGGAACTCGGTGCGGTTGATGCCGAGGGGCGGGATATTCGCGGGCTGGGGCTGGAAGCATACGACGGGCGTCTGGCGACGATGTGCGAAAACCGGGTACACTGGTCTAAGGTTTCAGATATTTTTGACTGGAAATCCAGCGACCCGGACGTAACGACAAACCCGGCGTATCAGGAATTTGACCGCAACGTTACCGCGATAATTTATTATAACGGCATGCTGATAGCGTTTACCAACGAGTATTCGACTTATTTCAAAGGCAACCCGGGTGATGCGGCGAATTTTGAACGGGGCGGCGCTTCCGGCGGCGGCTGTCCGTCGTTTCAAAGTGTGATTAAGTTTGACAACAAGCTGTTTTATTATGACAATGAGGCTAAAAACGTTTTTGCCTATTATCTTTTGGACAGCGGGCAGACCAGGCCGACAGCGGGGCTGGCTGATAATGTGATTGACTTTTTTGATACCGTGGACAGGGCACGTTTTAACGAGATTGAAGTGGTGAGCCTTGTTGCGGGCGAAAGGAGCGAAATCTGGTTTAAGCTGCCGTATGCAAATCGGAACGGGATTTTGATTTATGATTATCTGAAAGGCGAGTGGATTGAACGCCGGGCACAGGACGATATCCGCGGGCTTGCGGTTATCAGCGGGGCGATGTATTCGGCAAGCGGGACGAAGATTTTGAAAGAATATATCGGCAATACGTTTGACGGGGCGTATATTGCGGCGGAATACAAGATGAACATCATTAACGTCAGTTCGGATTCCAACCTTAAGATACTGAAAATGCCGCTTATCATAACGCTGGATTTTGACTACGACAATGATTTTTACATTGAGTTTATCTATAACGACCGGCAGGACAAAAGCCGTATCAAACGAGTGATAAAAATCCCCAAAGAGTATCTTATCTGGGCAAAAAACAAGGACGATGAAGACGGCGGGTTTTGGGCTGCGGACAAGGACGACGAGCAGGGCGGAATATGGTGCCCGGACAACAAAAACAACGTCATGTTTAACCTGTTCGGGGTTTTGCCGTTCAAACAGCTGCAAATCCGCATTTTTACCAAAGAGGCGCCGCAGGAGTTCGGCATCAAGCGCCTGGAGCTGAAACGGGTCAAATTCAAGACGAAGACAATCGGATGACAGCGATATTGGTTGCAAAAGAAAGTCCGTTTTTTGACCGGGACAGGGCGCAGGCGCTGTTTGAAGAAAACAGGGAGAATTTGGACGACAGGGACGGATTTGATGCGCTGGTCAGTGCGGGGCGGTTTTACAATGCTTATGACAATGGGTACGTCGGTTCGGTTTTTGCCTATGAGAGTTCGGACGGAAAAGTCTGGCTCGGCGGATATGCGGTACGGCACCGGCATCGTGCCTGCATTGATGCGGTAAAACGGGTGGCAGGAGAATTTGACGAAGTTTATGCCGAAACGCGGCACAAAACGGCGGTAATCTGCCTTTTGCGGGCAGGTTTTAAATGGTTTGACAAAGAAAAAGGCATTTTAAGGAGAAAAAGAGATGAGCAGCAGCAAGCCTAAATCGCAGACGGTCAGCACCGGCGGCTTATACGGGAGTTCGACGACCAACAAGCACGGGACGACATATAATCCGTCGCAGTTTGAAACGCAGCTCGTGAACCAGACGACGGCGGCAATTCCGCAGTATCTGGAACAGCTGATTAACCCGAGTTATGACAGCGAAGTTTTCAAGGCACAGACGGCGCAGAGAAACAGGCTGGCAAACCAGAGCTTCGAAAATAATCTGATTAACCCGCTGGCAAGCCGGGGACTGACGCGCGGCAGTTCGGTCAACCAGCTTTCCGGACAGTTTGCCAATAAGCTGGCCGATGCCGAGGTTGCAGCTATGGCGAACGAGGATGCGCGGGTGCAGAATATCTTAAACAGCCTGCTTACGACATATCAGGTTCCGTATAACATTATGACCGGACTGAACAGCCAAAGCCAGGGATTGTACGGCAATCAGCAGCAGAGCGATAACGGCCTGTTTGGCGGAATTGCCGGGGCTGTCGGAAACATTGCCGGTTCGGACTGGTTCGGGGATGCGTTGAAGACTGCCGCCAAAGCGGGACTGGGTTATGTAACGGGCGGTCCGGCAGGGGCAGCGGCGGGAGCCGGAAGCTCGCTTTTGGGGTAAAATCAAAGGGCGGAAGCTGTAGCAGCCGCCCCACCATAACTATTGTATAATAATTATGATGATTTTAAGTACCATAATTAAGATGCTTAAAACTTTGATTAAGTCCATCATCTTATCCTTTCAGCCTTGCGGCGGTTGGGAAAGAAGCCGACTTTCACATAAAAATTAAAAGTCTTGACTTTTATTATTTTTATGTTATACTTCCATCATCAGGTAGGAAGTTATAGTCCAACTTCTTTCCTATGTGGAAAAAACCAGTTGTTCGAGCAACTGGTTTTTCTTTTATATAAGATTCGTTTTTAAAGTCAAGCTCCGGGAAACGGGGCTTTTTTTGTGGGAAAAGCTATGGTAAACGAAAGAGTTTTTAAGATTGCCGAAACAGGGCAGATTCCGGCAAACGACCCGGTTTCCAACATTATGAGCCAAGTGGAAATCAAACAGGATGGTGAACCGGGGCTGTGGGGTAGTTTCAAGAAATGGGCTGGTTCCAAAGGCGGCAGGATGACGCTCGGGGGATTAGGGACGGCTTTGGGCGTCGGGCTTTCCGGCGGCGATTTCAGGGATGCGCTCGGATATGGCGTCATCGGTGCGGGGAATACCGCCAAGACGATGTATCGCAACGAACAGGATGCTAAGCATTGGGCAGACCGCGAGGCGCAGAGAGACCTCTATTGGCGGAATTATGAGGCAGGGCGGCAGTTACAGAGAGAATTACAAAACGAGAGAATTGAGGCGCAAAAAGAGCAGACGGCGGCACAATATCAAAACGCCTTAAACCAGCTGGCAGCGCAATATCAATATAATCAGATGGGGCTGGACGCGGCGGATGTACGGGCGGAGAAACGGCAAAACAAACTTTTTGAAAGTTTAGGAGTTCCGCCTGAAATGCGCCCGTATATGGCGGCTTCTGCGCTTAATTTCGACCTTGGCGGCGCTATGGATAATTATAACCGCAACATTTTGTTAGACCCGAACAGCTCGCCGGAAGCGAGAGCCGCCGCTCAGCAGTATTTTGAGGCATCAAAAAGTTTTGACACAATGATGCGTCCACCGCTGAATTTGAAAGACGCGGCGGGAATTGCCAAAGACGCCGGTTTAACGCTGGATGCAGGCGCGCTCAACAACGGTCAGATAGCTTTTGCCCAAAAAGCCGCAACATCGCCTGATACGATTTTGTTGCAAAACATGACCGAAAACGGTGTTCCTTACGTTGAGGCGTTGCAGAGAATTGGCAAGATGTCGAAGGATGAAAAGATTGCCGAGGCGGCGCAGATAGAGCAGACGAAGGCCAATATCAGCGACAATTCGTATTTTAAGCGCGGTAATTTTGACTATGGCAACGACCAGAGGGCGGCAGATGCACAGCTGGGAAGAGATAAGGCAATGGCGGACTATAACGCGCAGATTGCCGAGGAAAAAGCAAATCAGGATTTTCTGCGGACTTTGAAACAGACTGAAGTCGAACAGGAATATAAACGACAATTTGAATTTTTTATCCGTACTTTGCCGACAGAGGCTATACGGGAAATACAATGGAAGGCAGATATGATGGGAATGACGCCGGAGGAATATTTGCGACCGGAGATAGATAAAAGGACAGCGGAGGCTTTGAAGGCACAGAGGGAAACCGCAATTGTGGGAAGACCGTCGTTTGGTGAGCTTCAAACCGGCGTAAACAATCAGACAATCAGCGCCGATACGGCAAACGAGGCGTATGGCGGAAATTATTTTCAAAATAAGCCGGAAAACAGTTCATTTAATACAGAGCAACAGAAACAATTAGCCAAAGATAAAGATGAATACAGAAATATGGTTTCCAAGCTTCCGGAATTGAAAGAGACAGTAAAAAGGCTTAATGAGTTGGCTGACAAGGCAACATTTACTTATGCCGGACAGGCAAAGGACTTTTTGCAAAAACAGGCCTTTGGCAAAACGACGGAAGGGGCAAAAGCCAGAGAAGAGTACACAGCAATTGTCAATAATCAAATTTTGCCGTTGCTTCGCGATACGTTTGGGGCGCAGTTTACCGAGAGAGAAGGGGAACAGTTGCGCCAGACTTTGGGTAATGTTGATGCAACGCCGGAACAGAAAAAAGCCATTTTAAATTCGTTTATTGCACAAAAAGAAGCCGATATTACCAGCAAAGCGCGAAAAATAGCTTCTTATGGCGACAGCGACCCGCTGGGGATTTTATAGGAGAAAGAGATGAACATCAAAGAAATCAGGGAAAAATATCCGCAGTATGGCAACATCAGCGATAAGGAACTGGCGGAACGGTTGCACCAAAAATATTATAAAGATATGGATTTTGCAGATTTTTCTCAGCGCATCGGTTATAAGGCACCGGTGCAAAACACGCCTTTGCCGCCGCTTTCTCTGGAACTGCGGGCACAACCACGCGGAAATTACTGGCAGGGCGTGCCGTCAGCATTTGGCGAGGGTTTTGAGCAGGGGCTTTTGAGCGGTACGGAATCGGCGCTTAACGGAGCGACGCTCGGCGGGTATGGCTGGCTTAATCGCAAATTAGGCGGCGAAATGGACAAACGCCGTCAGGAATTGCAAGCTTTGGCCGGGAACGAGGGCTTGGGCAGTCTGAACCTGACGGCAGATTTTGCGGCCGGGTTAGGCGGCGGGTTAGGAGGTGTTCCGCGAGCCACGGCAGCTTTGGGAAGCCGTCTGCTGGGTTCGCGTTTGTGGAGTTTGCCGGCGTATGCGGCAAGCGGGGCGGCAGATGCTGGGATTATGTCGGCTTTTGACAATGATTTTACAAACTCGGAAGCAATTACTCAGGACGCTCTGGAGGGTGGATTGATGGGGGGCTTACTGGGAACAGCCGGAAATATGGCTCTAAAACCGCTAAGCAAGGTATTTTCCGCCAAAGAGCTTACCAAAGGCAAAAAGGGCGGGTTAAACAACGTGGTGGACAATCCTGACTCAGTCAAGATTGTGCGGCGTGGAATCGGTGCAAGCGACGATGTGGCGCAGGAGTTTATGAACAAAGTGCCGGCAGCAGCGAGGAGAATTAACAGCGAAACGGCGGAGATGATAAACAATTCGCTCAACCGCCGGATAGATGTGCCGCGAACCGTTGCCAGCCAAAAACAGAAGTACCGCGATTTTATGGAAGCCAATGCGGGGAATGAAGTGTTGGACTTTTCGGAACTGCTGCCTGAGGTACACAGATATAGAAGAAAAGATAATTTATCTGTGCTCAAAAGTATACGACGCAATCTACAGAAAACAGAACCAGAGTTTAAGTTTAGACTTGATGAACAGGGGAATTATGACTATCCGCATTTCTTGAAAGATAGTCAAAGACAGCAGTATGTTCATTCTTTGGCTAGTACATATAGATTTCCTGATAAAATAGTTGATGGAATTAATGACAATCAAAACAGACAGTATTTATTAAAGACATTTTATAATCCTGATAATCAAAAGGCGGTTTATGATGTAGGGGTATTGAATTCAGATGGAACTTTACTGACTAAATTTGCAAGAGAAGGAAGAAAAGGAAAAACTACAACCGAAAATATTCTTAAAAAAGGGATAGCACGCACCAGCACCGGTGGTACTACCCTCACGCCAAGTCAAATGGGGGCTGCTCCCTCCCTGAACGTGCGCCTTAATAATACTATAAACCCTAACGGCTTGGTTGTCAACCCTGAACTGCCGCATTATTTAACGTTGTATGAAGGCTTGACGCCGTATCAGGTTAAATCACTTAACAGCGCGGTTAAAAGGGGCAGTGAAAAAACGACCAATAAACTTGGGACGCTGGACAGCCTGAACCGGATAAAACAGGAGCTGAATGCAGACATTATCGGGTCGCAGCAGGCGAATCCGGCAAACCGCTTAGGCTCGGTTGATACGCCGGATACAGTGGCTTTACGCGAAGTTAAGCAGCGTGTTGACCGGACTTTGGGCGATGCGTTGAAGGGGCGCGACAAAGGCTATCGCAAGGCAAAAAGCATGGAAGATGCATATAATGCAGGCAGGCGCTATAATCCAAACGCCGCGGGCAATGACGCGCTTATTCCGAGTTTGCCGCCGCTTGAAAGAAATGCTTTTACACAGGGTTTATACCAGCGGATGACACATAATCCGTTAACGGGGAGCAATTTGGTGAACGACGCTTTAAAATATGAAAATGCGCTTTCGGGCGTTTTGCCGCCAAGCAGGTATGATGCCTTAATGGACGGGTTAAACCGGCAAAACGTGCGTTACAATCGGCTGGCACAATTAGGGGGGCGAGCCCAGAATAAACTGGTTATGCCGGAAAAAGACTGGTTTTTTGGACGTGAGCAGTTGGAAAGCAAAGGGGCAACGCTCGGGGCGGGGCTTGACTGGGTGAATGAGGCTTTGCGCGGCAGAGCATACGAACAGGCAGCGAAGAATCTGCTTGACCCGGACTTTGTCGGGACTGAAGGAGCTGGCTGATGGAAAATTATCCAACTCTTTCGGCTTATTTATCAGGGATGTTTGCCGCCGAGTAGCAGCAGGCGGGGAAATCAAGCCCCGCCCTTTGATTTTATAATTATTGACAGCAAAGTTTAGCGGAGGTTTGAAACTTCCGCTTTTTTTATGGAGAAAACAATGGCAGATACAAATTTGGTATATCCGTACGAGCTTCAGGGCGGGCAGCGGGCAGTTGCAAGCGAAGTTATGGCAAACTTTGAGGCAGTGCAGTTGTTTGCGCAAGGAATTAATACGACAATCAACGAGTTTCAGGCGGCTATTTCTGACCTAAAAAACAAGCCGACGCGCGAGATGTTTGACATTTATTACAGCATCACAGGCGTAGCGCCGGTCGGAGCGTATCCGTTATGGACGGGTGAGACGATAACAAACTGCAAGACGCTTTATCCGCAATTCTGGAAAAAATTAAACCAGTTGGCGGAGAACTCGCAGGTGCCGACGGTGGCGGATAATGCCGCATACGAGGAAAAGCTTGAGAAATACGGACAATGTGCGTCGTTTTTTATTGATACTTTGAACGGACACGTCAGGCTGCCGAAAATAACGCGGTTTATCAGTTCCATTGAAAGCCTTAGCGACGTGGCCGTGGAAGAAAAAGACTGCAATAAGGCGCATATTCATAATGTTAAGGTTTCTTCGCAAGGCGGTCGTGATTACAGAGATTCAAAAACTCAATATCTTGGTGTTGGTTTTGCAAAATATTCTACGCCGTGGTGGCCTTCAACTGACGGGGAAAATGAGGTATTGTTGTCAACTGAGGGGGAAGACGAGGGGCATCCGAAAAATGTGCGCTTATACCTTTATCTTCAGGTGGCAAATAATACGGCGGAAATATCCGAGTTGGATGTCAATGCGATTATTGAACAGATGAACGAAGCTTTGGCTGCGCTTAAAACTGCGTATGACGGGTATGCGGAAGATTTGAACAGTGAATATGAGAAAATTAAGCAGGATATTATCAATTCTTCTCCGGTCATTAAAGAAGAGAATATCAGTTCGGCAGGCAGGTTGTGGGTCAAGCTTGCGGAAGATGACGAATATTATAAGGCCGGATACCGTTATTTTGTGCAAATGCCGGTAGATGATGCAGCAGAAGACCTGACACCTACGGTTGTGTTTAATATAACCGATGCCGTTTCGGGAAATTATGCCCCGGTGGCTGAATCCGGCGATGGCTGGGTAAAAATTTATGCTAAAGAAAATCCTACGGAAACTTTAGTGATTCCATGCATTATTTTACAATAGAGGTGAACCATGAAAGGGATAACAAATGCAGTCGTATATTCCGGTGGCGGAGGT
>ERZ779885.789-NODE-789-length-34487-cov-4.536826_pt1 | contig 34487 bp, 36 predicted proteins | sample MGYA00511554_ERZ779885 | MGnify/ENA primary metagenome ERZ779885 (study PRJEB29588, sample SAMEA2160998) | human gut metagenome | biome: human gut; feature: human-associated habitat; material: faeces | place: Denmark | collected 2008/2010 ... | reverse complement strand
CTCCCAACCAATGGAAGAGAAAAATTTTCAAACGACATCAGCACATAATCATCATCTTCCGGCAATCTCTCCGTCACGGGGATCCATCCGGATTCCAAACATTTTCTTTGGTTTCTTAACTGTCTTGCTTTTGCCTCCGCTTCTTTTTCGCTTGTATACACACCAGGTGTATCCCAATCTACCCATTCGTCTGAATACTTGACTTGTTTTGCTGATACGTCCTGGACTACAAATCCGTTGACATAACAATCCCATTCAGGACGTTCAATCACATCAACCTCATAGATCAAATCACCTGGTTTACACGGCACAACAAACAATCTGCCCTCTTCCTCTGCGTCTTCGTATGTCCCTAATCTGCTTGCTACCTCCAGATCTGATGCGTTTACCACGTATTGCATTTTTACACTTCCATCTACAAAAATCCACTCATATGCGGTTGTTAATCTCTTCACTCTTCTTCCTCCAAATCCGATCTATTTCTTCCAGGACTGCCAGAACCGTCTTCTCTGCAAATCGTAGATGTCCGTATCGTTCTGCTATCTTTCTGGCATCCTCCACAAGACGTTCCCAGTATTCCTGTGCTGATACCGGTTCCTGGTATTTCAGCAGCAATCTCCAACAGTCAACCGTGATCTGGTAATGCTGCTGTTTTTCTGCTGCTGTCATGGCAGCTCCTCAATCCGGATATAGATCCCAGGGATACGTGCCCAGAACTTCTCGGCTATCTCTGAGGCTACCAGTGCATCATCTTCCCAGAATCCTACGGTTGTCATACAGTCTTTCAGCAGCTTCTGGAGATTGTCGGTATCCGGCTTTGTGATCCGGTATTCTCCGTCCTTATGTTTTTCACCTTGTGCAAAGCACCATTTCGTCATCAGCCGCACACCCTTCTGATACGGTTCCATGTCTACCGGTTTATACTTGCACAGATGTCCTATGATCTTCTGTCTGGCTCTTTTTAATTCCGGCGGGTCATAGAACACTGGTTTGCCATTGACCACAGAAACTTTATGTTCCTGGTGTGTTACGGTCGGCGGTTCCATTGGCATAAAAAATTCAATCGCCATGATAATCAACTCCTCTCCAAGTACCAGATACTCTGTCAAATGTGATGTATCCCCAAGACCTTAATCTGTCAGCAAGCATATTCAACAATTCCGGCTGTTCTTTTATCCACAAGAGCACTTCGTCTTTCGATACGTCGTAATTTTCTCCAAAAGGGATTCGTCTAAGCGGGGGCATTTGCTTTGCAATTTTAAGTCGTCCATCATGTGACATTTTTCATTCCTCCTTTCCTGTGCGTCTGTGCTGGGTGGGTATGCTCCTAACCCGTTGTGGGGGCGTACTCAATCGCCCCACACTTAGGGTGGGCATGCCCGCACATTCCCGCCCGATTAGGGTATATATTTATATATAGGTGCCGGGCAGGCATTCCCGCTACCTCAAAAACAAGGTGCCGGGCAATTTTTTGCCCGATTCCCGTGACCATGGTCGAGGGAATGCCCGCAACCTATGTCGTGTTAGGTGCCGGGCATTTGCCCGTGACCTAAACTGTTTCAGGTATCGGGCAAATGCAACGGGTCTCTTTATTGACCATAAATCCGATGTCTTTTAGTGAATTTCGAACAGTTTTTTCTTCTGGATATTTCTCTCCAACTGCCTCTGCATCCGATTTCAGAACTTCATACAGCTCCTTTACTGTTGGATATTTGTCATCATGTGTGAATCGGAAATTCTCTATGGCCATCCTATATTTCTCTTTTTTGGCTTTACGCACCTGTTCTCCCTGTTTCTTTCTGGCCTCTTTTCCCCTCTGCCATGCTGGTTTATTATCTTCAAGCTGGAGGTCTTTCAGGCTTCCAATCTCATCCAGGCGGTGCACTGGATAATCAAACCAGAGATTGACCGGTTCAAACTTCGGGAACTCTCGAAGCGTCCCCTCAATTCTCCAGGCTGTCTTGCTCCTTACCTTTGCCTTTTCTTTCTCTACCATGCTGCTCAGTGCGATCATCTGCCATTTGTCCAGGTTGTTTTCACAGTAATTCCACATTGCATTGCAGCTCAGAAGATCATCCTGTGACAAATCATCCTGCCATGCAAAACGGCTGTCCAGGTACATCTTGCAGGCGTTACAAATCGCCTTGTTTTCTTCCTGCTGCATCAATGCTTCGGTTGGCTCCAGTTCGATCAGGTCCAGCAATGCATCCGGATCCCTGGCAAATACACCCGAACCGGAAGCACGGTCCATGGACTTCTTACCGCCCTGGCTTCCTTTGCTGTGGTGGTGGCAATAGATCACTGCACAGCCAAGCTCTGTACACACCTTGTCAAACTGGTTACAGAAGTTCGCCATCTGGTCCGCACTGTTCTCATCTCCTGTGATGACCTTATAGATCGGGTCAATGATGATGGCAACATAGTCCTTTTTTGCAGCCCTCCGGATCAGTTTTGGTGCCAGCTTATCCATAGGGATCGACTTACCTCTCAGATTCCAGATATCGATGTTCTGCAGGTATTGTGGCTGTTCTATACCCATAGTTGTATACACATCTTTGAAACGGTGCAGACAGCTTGCCCGGTCAAGTTCCAGGTTGACATACAGCACTTTTCCCTGTGCACAGTCCCATTTCAGCCACTTCTTCCCCTCTGCAATCGCCACGCACAACTCAATCTGTAAGAAAGATTTCCCTGCTTTTGACGGTCCTGCGATCAGCATCTTATGTCCTTTTCTCAGGATGCCTTCAATCAGACATGGCGAAAGATCCGGTAGGTTATCCCATACATCGCCCAGGCCTTCTGGCTCTGGAAGGTCATCATTAATTCCCTCGATCCACTCATACCATTCATTCCAGGATGCTTTTCCGATATTGGTGTCAACCAGGAACTGTTTCTTTCCATTTCGCATCACTCCCGGCATCCTGGAAAGTCTGGAAGGGTTCCGGTTCTGCGTGTCTACGATGATCCCGTTTTTCTGGCATACCTCATAGAGATAATCAACCCTTTTCCGGTATTCGTTGTAGTCCGTAGCGTCCACTTTTACGATTGCATGGAGGCTTTTACCACCGGAGAATACCAGGCATGCGATTGGAAGCTCCAGTTCTCTTAAAATGGCATTCTGCTTTTCAATTTCCATGTGATCTGATTCCACTAATACATAGCGGTATTCTGTGACATTTGCGTTCTTGCATCCATTTCCATCTAATGGATTGAAACGGATCCACGCCCCTGCTTTCGGGTTATAATCACCAACTACTGCACCGATATCTCCGTCACAGCTGTTGAGCTGCTCAATCAGCTGTCCTGCTGTACGGTCCCACGAACCTTTCTGTGGAAGCCAACTTGTACCCTTTTCATCTATTTTTTCCCAGCTACCCGTCACATAGCCGACATTGTCCCCTGCCTCAAATAGTGTTTCAAGGTAACGGACAAGCTCTGCAGCCGGGTTCCATTCCTGCGGTTCCTGCAGTTCCATTCCTTCCAGCCACTCCTTGTTCACGATCACATGGTCATCGTTCTGGATTGTGTCATCCCATTCCAGTTCATGGCCGCGTTCCGGAACCCATCCATGTTCCAACGCCATTTTTACGATCGTCCCGCCTGTCACAGGAGAAGAAGAGCCTGAGAAGCTTTTCCATTTCTTTTCACATTCCCCTGCATGATAGCGTCCAGAATCCCTGCGGCTCCATGCGTCCCAGCAGTCCATGGAATAACCTTCTTGTTTCAACGCCATCCCGACATTGATCCATTCCTGGTAGTTCAGGTCACCGGGATTTATGTATTCTATGATCTCCGTCAGACTCGTTCTCTGTTCCATTTTTATACTCCTTTATACGTTCCAGGATCTATGTCCATTGGGGTCCGCCAGCCATTTGCCGCTATGCGGTCGATTAGGTCTTTCGCCTTTTCGAACTGCCAGGTACCAACATGCTGAAATCCTTTTCCCTCCAGAAACCGGATCTGCTTCGGGGTTGTAAGACCTTCCCGCTTTCTCTTGTCCAGGCGGTCTAATATCTTAGCTGCTTTCCCGGCATTGTCGATCTGATCCGGCATGATCCCCAGCTTTTCAAGTGCATTTTTCTGTTTGTCAGAAGGCGGTCCCATTTCCCAGCCAAAACTTGGCACATATCCAGACAGATCTTCTGCCTGGATGCTCATCTCAAACTGCAATGGATCCACAAGCTTCTTTTTGCGTCTCTTCATTTCTGCAAGTTGTTTTGCCAGTGCCTCTTCTCTCTGTGCAACGACATCCTCAGATGCTGTTTTTTCTGCCTCCTCGATGTCAACCGGCATGCCTGCTTCCTTTTCCAGATTTTCGGTCATCTTCTGTGCTACTTCTTCGTTCTCACAGATCAGACTTGCGGGGTGGCACAGCTCATGCCTTTCGGTGTGCCACAAAAAATCCAGCAAAAGCAGGTGGTCTTTCCCAGGTGATAACCTGGTGCCACGCCCCACCATCTGACAGTACAGGCTGCGTACTTTTGTAGGCCTTAAGACGACCACACAGTCCACAGATGGGCAGTCCCATCCTTCTGTCAGCAGCATGGAATTGCACAGTACGTTGTATTTCCCTTCTTCAAAATCCTTTAAGATCTCTGCCCGGTCCTGGCTGTCTCCATTTACTTCTGCAGCACAGAATCCGTATTCATTCAACAGATCCCTGAATTTCTGGCTGGTCTTTACCAGTGGCAAAAATACCACCGTCTTTTTATCTTTGCAGTACTTCTGCATCTCTTCCGCGATCCCTTGCAGATACGGATCCAGGGCAGTGCTGATGTCACTGGCTTTAAAGTCACCCGCCTGTACCGTTACGCCACTCATATCAATCTTCAATGGGATCGTCAGGGCTTTGATCGGTGTCAGGTAACCCTCCTTGATTGCCTTAGGGAGTGTATATTCATATGCCAGCGTTTCAAAATAGGAACCAAGGTTCCGCATATCGCCCCTGTCCGGTGTTGCTGTCACACCCAGCACATGGGCATTGGGGAAATGCTGCAATACACGCTGGTAGCTGTCAGAAATGCAGTGATGTGCCTCATCTATGATGATTGTATTAAAATAGTCTTCCGTGAACTGACTGAGCCGCTTTTCACGCATCATCGTCTGTACGGAACCGACTACGATGCGGAACCAGCTGTCCTTACAGGATTCTTCTGCTTTTTCCATCGCACAGCCAAGCCCGGTCGATTTCCGTATCTTATCGGATGCCTGTTCGAGCAGTTCGCCCCTGTGTGCCAGGATCAGCACACGGTCACCTCTGCGGACGCAGTCCTCCGTCACCTTGGCGAATACGATTGTCTTTCCGCATCCGGTTGGCAGGACCAGCAGGGTTTTCTTCACCCCGCTGTCCCACTGTTCAAATATGGCTTCTCTTGCCTCCTGCTGATATGGTCGTAAATCCATTATTTAAAATCTCCCCGGCTGGAATCCCTGTGCCTCTTTTGCATACAGCTTGTCAATAAAGTTGAACATCTTACTTGCATCTTTTGTTCCAGGTCTTAAGCCGACTTTCGCCGTTCCGGTCTTTCCTGGAAGCTGGTTCCAGCACATCTTGAGCGGCTCCCCTTTCTTTTTCAGACCGGTTGCACAGAACAGTTCGGAAAGTTTCCATTCCAGCTTGCTGTGCAGGATATAATTCTCGCGGATGGTCACTTCTCTTCCCTTATGGTTGATGCGGAAATATACGACTGCCATGTTGCACGGCGGAAGTTTTGCACTTCCTGATGATCTGCTGCGTTCAAATTTGTCAATAACAAAATCGTAATCCCCTTCCGGAATCGGCTCAAACTCCTGTCCGTCATTCTGGATGACATCATCCCATCCAAACTCTCTTCCTAATTCTTCACTCATTGCTGTTGTCCTCCTTAATCTTAATTAAATGGTATTTCTTCACTATTCAACATTGCATCGATTGCAGCCTTTACCTGCTGCCAGCATGGCACCAGAAGTCCATCCACGATTCCAGGGTTTACGGTGTCGTATTCCCACAGTTCTGTCCCGTAAGGAACATAGCCCTTTGATTCGCATACGCTCTTGACGTTCCACTCATCCACCTGGTCTTTTATCATCAGATCTCTGAGTGCTTTCGGGATTCTTGGATCCGGCTCTGTATAACCTTTTTCCTCAGTCTTCTGAGGTGTGGATTCCGTTGTCGGCGGCATTGTCATCTGTTCCATCGGTTCTTTCTGCTTGACAGGTTCCGGAGCCGTCACCACTGGCTTTGGTTCTTCCTGTTTCTTTTCTTCTGCCGCAGTTTTGACTGGGACAGGAGATGATCCTGCTTTTCCTTCTTCAATCACCTGTGCAATGGATGCATAGGAAAATGGTACTTCTTCCGGAAGACCGTAACGGTTCTTGGCATCCCAGCACGCATGGTGTGAGGTATACATGACCCGCTCACCGCCCTGGGCTTTTCGTTTCTTCCCCTTGTCATCGACCGCCACGGAAAATGTCTTGTAATTCGCAAACAGCAGCATATCCGCCCATTCCTTGATTAGCGGGGATGTCTGGGAGCTGGTTTTCTTCCCCAACTTCAACTCCCATCGATCATAGGCTCCCAGTTCATCCGGCTGTTCAAATTTTCGGATCTGTGCGTGTGCTGTGAGTACTACGTTGATATTTGCCTCTACAACTTCCGAAAGTTTGTTCAGGAAACGGCCAAGTTCTTCCTTTACATATACATACCCATTTCCATAACCAAAATCTTCGATGCCGTTCTTCCGGTGCTTGTCGCAGATATGCTGGATGCACATGGCTTCTGCCCAGTCGATCGTATCAATGACCAGCGTTCTGCATGTCTCCGGATGGGTTCTCACATAATCAACCTGCTGCAGGATCATCTGCCAGCTGGATGCTTTCGGCAGTCTTGCCACATCCATAGAATTTGTGCTTCCTTCGGTATCAATAAAAACGGGATCCGGGAACTGACTTGCGAATGTAGACTTTCCGATTCCTTCCGGTCCGTAGATCACGACTTTTTTTGCACACGGAATCTTGCCTCTGATAATCTCCATTTAAAATACACCTGCTTTCCATTCTTTTTTAACTTTCTGCGTCTCGGCGGCCACTGTTTCCTGACCAGCCACATATCCATCTTCAATGATGATGCTGCACTCTTCTCCGGTGCTGACGCGTGTAGCGATCGCCTGCAGTCCTTCTGCCTCCAGCCACATACCAAACTCTTTTAAAGTATCCATATCCATCTGCTCCAGCTTATCCAGCAGCACAAAACCGCACTTTGGGTTTAATTTTCTTACAATTGCAGTGGATACTTTCAGCTGATCGGAACCGGACATATTGTCCCATTTCTGACCTTTGTAGATCAGCTCTCCGTCTTTGACCGACAGATCTGGAAGCGGAAGGTCTGCATGCTCCAACAGCTTCGTCTTTTCTTCACGCATGCCTTCGATCTTGCCCGTGAGATCTGTATACTGTCTCTGGTACTCCTTTGCATCATCTTCTGCTTTTTCTTTATCAAGGTTGGCTCTGACCTTTCGGTTAATCTCTTCGATATTGGCAATGTTAGCTTCCAGTTCTGCTGTAGACTGGTCTGTCAGATCTTTTGCCGTAGTCGAAGCGATGTCCAGATCTTTGACAAGCTGCAGATGTTTCTGTTTTGCTTCTTCCAGTAATTCTGCCAATCGGCTGACTTCTGCATGTGCCCTTTTCACTTCTTCCTGAAGCTGTGCCGCACGTTCTCTTTTTCTCTGGTTTTCCCCATTCCTTGCAAGGATTTCCTGCTGCTGTCTGATCAACTCTGATGGAGATACCAGGTCTTTTGGTGCATCCGGGTAATATGGCTGCTCTTTTGCATACTTCGCTTTCTGGTCTGCGACTCGTCCAACATAGAGACGTTCGTTATACAGATCCTTTTCTTCCTTTTCGATTTTCGCCAGCTTATCACCCACGCCGATGATATTCAGCAGAGTCTGTGCTTTCTCTTTTCCGGATGCCTCCATGAACTTCGGAAGGTTCAGGGCAAGCTCTTCAACAAATTCATTTAAAAGCTGCTGTCCTGCTTTCTTTCCGGACGGATCCGTTACTTTCAGTGCACTGTTTTTCCCTTTTCGTTCCACGACCAGGCCGTTGTCCATTACGATTTTCAAAGCTGGTGGCACCGCTGATCCAGCTCTTGCCGCTTCTGATGGGCGGTATTTTTCACCGCCCAAAGCCCATGCAATGGAATCCAGAACCGACGTTTTGCCCTGGTTGTTGTTCCCACCGATCACCGTCAGGCCGTTCTGTGCCGGTTCCAATCGAACCGCTTTGATCCGTTTGACGTTTTCGATCTCTAATTTATTGATTTTCATGGTTATTCTCCTTTCCTTCCTGCTCTCTGAATTCTTTCAGAATCATGCTCACGCTCCATGCAGAACACTGCATTTCATCTGCAATCTTTGCATTGCTCCATCCTGCTTCGTGCAGGGCTTTTACCTTTCCCCGGTCTATTGTCTTCTTGGGGGGGGGACTGCTTTTTCGCCTTTTCCGGCTTCGGCTCTGTTTCTGGAACCGGAACTTCCATCACCAGCAGCATCGTCGCCTCTGCTACCTCTCGGAAGCTCATGCCGTCGATGCATCTGGCAGCGTATACCGCTTCACCATTTCTGCAACGATCTGCGGCTTCCTTGATGCTGATCTGTTTGTATTTCACTTAGTTACCTCCTGTACAAATCTGCCTTCGCCAACTCCTTCCGCTGTACAGTCGGCAATTCTACTTATTGCATCAATATCCCTAACGCCTGTTTTACGTAAAAACACATATACGGCCAGTGTAATCTTGGAAAATTCTTCCAGAATTTCTTCTTTTGAACCCTGCATTTCTACATCTGCTCTTTTTTTGCTAGCCTTTTCGCATTTAATCACTTGATTTACCTCCTGTATTCGCCTTATAATGAATCTGTGTTATTATTTTTGTGTCCCGGATGCTCGGCCAAAGCACCGGGACTTTTTACTACCTCAAGTGTCGCTTTCTCAACGATCACAAATTCTTTCGTCTCTTCGTTTATTGCATGCACATATGTGCTGTTATTTGACTGGATTCGGTACTTGCTCGAATCAATCCCGGCCAGTTCCAGGATGGCTCTGGCTTCCTGGTCGCGTCCTTCATTTACCCAGATCATCTGCTTTCCCCCTCCAGACGGATACATACTTTTGCCAGTTCCGCTGCAAGCTTGTATTCCTTTTCGTATCTACTGCCTCCATGCGTTTCCTCCACTCTATCAACAAATTTCTGGAGGCTTCCCGAAAAGCAGCCACATCTTACTTCTACCGTATTATCCTTAGTCCTGTAAAATGTAACGTATCCATCCCGGCTCCCGATCGGTCCTTGTACAAAGAAATGCCTCGTATTGAAAACTTCTGCGTTGCCGTAAACCCACGCATTGCCGGAAACTCTTGCATCGCCGTAAACCTTTGCATTGCCGTAAACCCACGCATTGTCGAAAACTCTTGCATCGCCGGAAACTCTTGCATCGCCGTAAACCCACGCATTTTCGGAGACTCTTGCATCGCCGTAAACCCACGCATTGCCGAAAACTCTTGCATCGCCGTAAATCCACGCATTTCCGGCGACCTGAACTTCGCCGTAAGCCCATGCATTGCCGGAAACTCTTGCTTCGCCGTAAACCCACGCATTGTCGAAAACTCTTGCATCGCCGGAGACTCTTGCATCGCCGTAAACCTTTGCATTGCCGTAAACCCACGCATTGCCGAAATGTGAAAGATTTTCCTCTTTCTCGATGTATCCGCCGAACTCTCCAGTTTTGACAGACCCGAAATCACGCACTGCTCTGATCCGGTACAGTGTTTTCCCGTAAACTGTGACCGTTTCCTCTGTTAATTCATATTTTTTCATTCTGCTTCCTCCTTCTCCGCCCACAGCATGATGCAGATTACTACCGCACACCACACGGTAATGGCAGTTCCAACGATATCGCGTTCACAGATCGTGCTGTACTTTCCCAGCCACCAGAACGTGAACGCTGCGGATGCTGTGGCTACGATCGGGGCGATCACACCAGCTCCGGTTGTTTCTTCTGTTACTTCGGTTGTTTCTGTTTCTCTTTTTTTCATTGCTTGTCTCCTTTCCATACGAACCCGGTCAGCTCGTATAACTTTTTGGGACTGATGTATGTACTTCTTCGACTTGCCTGCCCTCTTTTGGTCGGCTTCGATCTGAACACCAGCCCGATATCCAGCTCACCGGACTCCATTCGGTTAATCACTGTGCTCTGTTCCACTCCCAGAACCTTTGCGGCTACCCTTGTGGGTACCGGTTCAGGCGGGAACTCTGGCTGCTTGCACTCCCGGAGTACTTCCAGAAGCATTTTTTTAAGTTCTTCCATTTTGCTCACCTCACTTTCCTATTCATTCATAATCAGCATCATCGCCATCATAGTCCAAGTCGTTTTTTAATTACGAGTATCACCAGAGAAACAAAGCTAAGAGCCAGAGCCGCCAGCGAGATTCCTTCTGTCTGGCGGTTCATTTTATCCAGATATTTTCTCTGCTCTTCCGGTGTCATGTCTTCATATTTTTTCTTCATCTCTACCCCGCTTTCTGTTCTGCTTCGTCTGCGAACTTCTCTTTTTCCAGACGCTTCATTACTGCCATTCCTTCTGCGATACCAAGAATGTAATCTTTCTTTTCTTCCGGTACGGACTGAAGTCCGCGTTCAAAGTTGTCTACAATCGGAAGAATTTTTTCTACAACATCTTTGGCTCCGATCTCATACATCGCTGACTTTTCTTTTTCAGTACGCTTTCTGTAATTATCGAACTCAGCCATGTGTCTCGTAAGTTTGTCTGTCAGATCTGCGATCTGCTCATCCTTTTTATCTTTTTTATTCTTCTTTTCAAACAGCTTCTTTTTCTTTGGTTCTTCAGCATCTTCGGAATTCGTCTCTTTACCAACAGCTTCTTCCTCTGTTGCTTCGGTTTCTTCCGCGTCTTCCGGTTCCTGCCCTTTTGCCTCCTGCTCTTTGGCTTCTGCCTCCGCAGCTTTCTTTGCTTCTTCCACTGCTTCTTTTACCATTTCTTCATTACTCATCTTTTTATCCAATGGTTCTTCCACCTTTCTTACTTCTTATTCGAGCTTTTTCGGCTCATCCCTGTGGAATATGTCATCCAGCTCTGCCATCAGTGTCTTAAGCGTCTTCATGACATGTTCATAATCCATTCGCTTCGGTCCGATGATTCCGATGGTTCCCTGCATGCCCTCGCCCAACTCATATGTTGCTGTGACTACGCTGCAGTCTTTCATGTTCTCCACATTCGATTCATCTCCGATGTATACCTGGATGTCTCTGTCTTCACCGCCGTTTGCCATTGACTTTGTTACCAGAGCGGCAAGCTGCTGCTTTTCTTCAAAAGCACTGATGATCTCCTGTGCGCTCTGCTTATCACTAAGCTCCGGATACTTGAAAATATTCGTCGCGCCACTGGTGTAAATCTCCATGTCGTCATCCAGCTGGATCACATTCGCTACTGCATCCAGGACACTGCTCATCACTCCACTGTGGATCCCTGCCTGTTCTTTCAGTCTTGCGATCACTCCCAGATTGATCTGCTCTAGTGAAGTTCCGTTCAGCGAAGTATTCAGAAGCATATTCAGCTTCAATAGTGCTTCATTGCTGAGCGGCTCATCCAGTGTCACGATCTGGTTCTTTACAATGTTGCCTTCCATCACGATCACAACGATCAGCTGATGGTCATCAACCTGTGAAAGCTGGATAAATTTTAATTTGTTCCCGTTGTAAGTCGGAGTCGAAATCATCGTCGCATAATTCGTGTTGTTCGCAAGAACCTTTGCAACCTGCTTCAGAAGTTCTTCCATCTTGTCAGCCTTCTCAAGCATCTGACCTTTGATTTCGGTAATCTCCTGTTCTTTCTGGCTCATCAGCATATCCACATACCATCTGTAACCTTTATCCGACGGAATCCTTCCTGCTGATGTGTGAGGCTGCATGATATAACCAAGCTCTTCGAGATCTGCCATCTCATTCCGGATCGTTGCCGAACTTAAATTCAGATCCGTATACTTGGAAATCGTTCTGGATCCCACAGGCTCTCCGGTCTCAAGATAGTTCTTAATGATTGCATGTAAGATCTTCGTCTTCCGCTCACTAAGTTCCTGTATGGCTTCCATATGCTACCTCCTTTTTGTTATTAGCACTCATCATGTCTGAGTGCTAACATTTTCTACGCTTATAAATGTACCACTTACTATTCACTTTGTCAACAGGGTTTATGATTTTTTTATTTTTAGTCCGGTTCCACCCGGATATGCTGTCGGATTCCAATTCAATCGGCAAACCATTCCGTTTGAATCGGAATCCCTTCTTTTCTGCCTGAACCGCCTGCTCCCTTCCTCCCAAACTCCCCACCCGACCGTCAAACCAAAAAATACACACCCCAGCCTCCCGGTCTGATGGTGTGCATTTCTTCTATTATATATAGTACATATCCTGACTGTATTCACTGTATTCCTGATATTTTTGTTCGAGGTCAGAGAGAAACAGATTCTCAAGGATATCCTGTAGTCCTCTGTTCAGACGTTCGATAACTTCACTCTGTACAGCCTGAGCCGCAGCTCTTCCGTTCTCGGCGCCTTCTACATCCTCTTCTTCGATGAGATAATCACCTTCCAGCGCACGTAATATTTCCGCAACCGAAATCTTTGTGGCAGGCTTCGCCAACAGGTATCCCCCCTGCGGTCCTTTCACACTTTTGATGATTCCGGCTTTTCTGAGTGCCGCAAATACCTGTTCCAGATACTGCGGTGAAATACTGTTACGCTCTGCAATTGCTGCAAGTGCAACATGGGATTCTTTCGAGTATACGGACAGGTCGATCAGTGCCCGAAGTCCGTATCTGCTTTTCTTTGAAAAATTCATATTCTACTCCGTGAAGAGCGGTGTGGAGTAATATCTGTCTCCGGTATCCGGAAGCAGTGCCACAATCGTCTTTCCTTTGTTTTCCGGACGTTTTGCAAGTTCGATCGCTCCATAAAGTGCAGCTCCCGAAGAAATTCCTACCAGGATTCCCTCTTTCTTTGCAAGCAGCTTTCCTGTTGCAAAAGCGTCATCATTTTCTACAGTAAATATTTCATCATATACAGTTGTGTTGAGTACGTCCGGTACAAATCCTGCTCCGATTCCCTGAATTTTGTGAGGACCACCTTTTCCTGTAGAAAGTACCGGTGAACTTGCAGGCTCCAATGCAACGATCTTCACATCCGGATTCTGGGATTTCAGATATTCGCCGACACCGGTCAGTGTTCCACCTGTACCAACACCTGCGATAAACAGATCTACTTCTCCGTCTGTATCCTTCCAGATCTCTGGTCCGGTTGTCTTTCTGTGTACTTCCGGATTAGCCGGATTAACAAACTGTCCAGGGATATAGCTGCCCGGGATCTCTTTTGCAAGTTCATCTGCTTTTTCAATCGCACCCTTCATTCCCTTTGCGCCTTCTGTCAGAACAATCTCTGCTCCGTATGCTTTCAGTATGTTTCTTCTTTCTACACTCATTGTCTCCGGCATAGTAAGAATGATACGGTATCCTTTGACTGCTGCAATCGATGCAAGACCGATTCCCGTATTTCCCGAAGTAGGCTCAATGATAACAGAACCTTCTTTTAATAATCCTTTTTCCTCAGCATCCTCGATCATTGCTTTGGCAATTCTGTCTTTTACACTTCCGGCCGGGTTAAAATATTCCAGTTTCACAAGGATTCTTGCCTCTAATCCTAATTCTTCTTCAATATTTTTCACCTCTACAAGAGGAGTATTTCCAACAAGCTCTAAAGCACCATTATAAATTTTTGACATCGTAAGTTCTCCTTTCTTTCCTACTGTTTTGATAGGTTTAACTCGATGATGTCATTATATGCCTATAAAACCTATTTGTCAAGTATACTTTATATTTTTCTGATTTTCCAAATTTTACTCTTCCAGCAGAAACTCTACAAACACACTGTTGCTGACATCGATCCCCCGTTTTGTAAGCCATACTCTGTCATCATCCTGCTCAAGAAGCTTTAAGCTTTCCAGTTTGCAGATCGGTTCACCGTAAATATCCTCCAGACTCTTCCCAAAATACTCTGAAAATTCTTTTTTTGAGATTCCGTTCATTTTCCGCAGTCCAAGAAACATAAATTCCTCCATCTCCTCAGTTTCTGTCAGAAGCTCTGCCTGAAATTTGTTCCTGTAGGAATGTGCATACTCCCTTAACTGATCCGGGTTCGTGTAGCGACTCATTTTTCCTTCCAGCTTCCTGCATTTTCCAATCAGATCCCCGGGAACCAGGGATGCCGCACCAATTCCAAATCCCAGATACGGAATTCTCTCCCAATATCCCAGGTTGTGCCGGCAGGCATATCCCTCCTTAGCATAATTGGAAATCTCGTAACGGTGATATCCGTTCTTCTCCATCAGCGTTTCCGTATCCCAGTACATCTGACGCTCCGCATCCTCATCCGGAAGCTTTGGCCCTTCTTTTGCCTCGTCTTCTACATATTTTTTATAGAAAATTGTTCCCTCTTCCAAGATCAGACTATATGCAGAAATATGCTCCGGAGAAAGTGCCATTACCTGCTCCAGTGTACGCCTCCAGCTTTCCACCGTCTGCCCCGGAATTGCCGAGATCAGGTCTACATTGATATTTGAAAAACCATTGGCTCTCGCCAGATAATATGCTTCCCGAAATTCTTCATAAGTATGGATTCTTCCAAGCAGACGAAGTTCCTCATCATTGACCGACTGCAGACCGATACTTAGACGGTTCACCCCTGCCTGTCTGTACTTTCGCAGTTTTTCTTCCGTTACCGTTCCCGGATTCATTTCCATAGTGATCTCTGCGTCCTCATCCAACGTAAATATTTCCCTGACCGTATCCATCAGCCGCCCAATCTGCTCACCGGTAAGAAGAGATGGGGTTCCGCCTCCGAAAAAAATGGAAATCACCCTGTAATTCTGCACTGTATCCGGACAGTTTCTGATCTCGTCGACCAGCATTTTCACATATTCCTCTTTTTCCTTTTCTCCGGCCGGACCGGAAAGGAAATCACAATATGCACATTTTTTCACACAAAACGGAATATGAATATATAGTTCTAAAGGCTGCATCTGCTTTTCTCCTTTTCTGTGCAAAAGGCAGGAACTTTTCCCTCGGAAACCGCTCCTGCCTTTTTGTGTATACGATGAGCCAAGTACAGATTTGTGCTTGCACAAGAATCTGTACTTGGCGAATGTACATCATCGAGCTGTTAAGCGAGATAGTGTACACAGTATACGAATCGAGTAGGAGTCAGCCTGCTCGATTATCCTTTGTCTGTCTATTTGTCGTCCAGTTTTAATACACTCATAAATGCCTTCTGTGGAATTTCTACATTTCCAACCTGGCGCATACGCTTCTTTCCTTCCTTCTGCTTTTCCAGAAGCTTCTTCTTACGGCTGATATCACCGCCGTAGCACTTGGCAAGTACGTCCTTACGCATGGCTCTTACTGTTTCACGGGCAATGATCTTGCTTCCGACAGCTGCCTGGATCGGAATCTCAAAAAGCTGTCTCGGAATCTCTTCTTTGAGCTTCTCACACATCTTTCTTCCTCTCTCATAAGCACTTCCCGCAAATACAATAAAGGAAAGAGCATCCACTTCTTCTTTGTTGATCAGGATGTCCAGCTTGACCAGATCAGATTTGACATAGCCGAGCATTTCATAATCAAAAGACGCATAACCGCGGGATCTGGATTTGAGCGCATCAAAGAAATCATAGATGATCTCATTCAGAGGCAAGTGGTATTTCAATACCGCTCTGGTCTCTTCGATGTATTCCATTCCCTGATATTCGCCACGTCTTTCCTGACACAGATCCATGATCGCACCGATAAATTCGGATGTCACCATAATCTCTGCTTTTACCATCGGCTCTTCCATAAAATCAATTTCTGACGGATCCGGAAGATTAGACGGATTAGTCAGGTCGATCACTTCTCCGTTGGTCTTGTGCACCTTGTAGATAACGCCCGGCGCAGTTGTCACCAGATCCAGATTGTATTCTCTTTCCAGTCTCTCCTGAATGATCTCCAGATGCAAAAGTCCAAGGAAACCACAGCGGAAACCAAATCCCAGCGCAAGAGAGGTCTCCGGTTCAAACTGAAGTGCCGCATCGTTGAGTTGCAGTTTTTCCAGTGCATCTCTCAGATCCGGGTATTTGGAGCTGTCTGCCGGATACATTCCGCAGTACACCATCGGGTTGACCTTTTTATATCCCGGAAGAGGCTCAGAACATGGATTTTCCGCACCTGTTACGGTATCACCCACACGGGTGTCCTTTACATTTTTCAGGCTGGCTGTAAAATATCCAACCATTCCTGCTGAAAGCTCATCACAAGGGATAAATTGTCCGGCACCAAAATATCCAACCTCCACAACATCGGCAGTTGCACCTGTCGCCATCATATGAATCGGCATTCCTTTCGTGATACATCCTTCTTTGATACGGCAGAATACGATAACGCCTTTATACGGATCATAGAGGGAATCGAAAATCAGTGCCTGAAGCGGTGCATCCGGATCTCCTGTCGGAGAAGGGATCTTTGTCACGATCTGTTCCAGAACCTGATCTACATTAAGCCCTGTCTTTGCCGAGATCAGTGGTGCATCCTGCGCTTCAATTCCGATCACATCTTCAATCTCTTCGATCACACGCTGCGGCTCTGCGCTTGGAAGATCGATCTTGTTGATAACCGGCATGACATCCAGATCATGGTCCAGTGCCAGATATACATTTGCCAGTGTCTGCGCTTCTACGCCCTGTGCCGCATCAACGACCAGGATCGCTCCATCACAGGCTGCAAGACTCCGTGACACTTCATAGTTAAAGTCTACGTGTCCCGGAGTATCGATCAGGTTAAAGATATATTCCTCTCCATCCTTTGCCTTATAAACCGTGCGGACTGCCTGTGATTTGATTGTGATACCACGTTCTCTTTCCAGATCCATGTTATCCAGCACCTGTGCCTGCATCTCTCTGCTGGTCAGAAGACCTGTCTGTTCGATAATACGGTCCGCCAGTGTAGATTTTCCATGGTCAATATGTGCAATAATACAAAAATTCCGAATCTTTTTCTGATCCATATGCATATTTTCAGTCTCTCCTTTTTCTTCTTATCTATATCTGATTACTTTTCCCGTTTGCTACTGTACTGCACCAGAAAGAGTTCCACCGAGAGGATATCTCCCATCTTTCCGGTTTTTACATCTTCTTCCGTCTGTACACCGGCTTCTACGATCCCACGCAGCTCTTTCCTGGTAAATGCCTTCGCCTGTGCCCGGTACTTTCCTACCAGGAATGGCATGATTCCCACCTTGGCGGCAATCTCTTTTGGCGGAACCCCAGTACGGTCCATCTCTTTTACCTCCATCAGGATACGGAACTGTCTGGTCAGCAGGTAGAGGATCCGCATCGGCGGTTCCTTCAGTGTCAGAAGATCATAATAGTAATCCAGCGCTTTTTTCTGCTCTTTTGCTGCAACCGCATCTACCATATCAAAAATATGGTTTCCGATCTGCGTAGTACAGATTTCATCAATATCTGCTGCCGTGATCTCCGTGTGGTTCATGCAGTAACAGAATAATTTTTCCAGCTCCTGCCCGAGATTCTCCATGTCATTACCAGTCTTTGCAAGCAGATAGCGCACTGCTGCCTCCGACATCTGAAGCTTCTCCTTTTTCGCCATCCCAAGGATCCAGCGGATCAGTGTCTTTTCATCCTGCCGCTTCAGTTCTACAATATGACCTTTCTCCTTGATCACTTTGTAGAGCTTTCCTCTCTTATCCAGCTCTGATTCCACAAAGATCATATAAGTGGTCTCCGGCATGTTCTTCAGATATTCCGCCAGCTCCGGTGTCGCATTTTTCAGAAAACCGGTATTTTCCAGAACGATCAGCCTGCGCTCTGCAAAAAAAGGTAAGGTCTCGGCAAGGTCGATAATCTCCTTCGGGTTCGTGTTCTTTCCCTCAAAATAACGATAATTCATCGTGTCACCTTCCGGAACCATCGCTTTGACGAAACGGTTTTTATATAATTTTTTCAGATAAGCTTCTTCGCCGTACAGAAGATAAATCTGCTTAAACTGTCCTGTCTTTAAATCTTCATTCAAACTTTTCATGGACTTTGGATACCATATTCCCTTCCATCTGTATACATACTAACAGCACCTCTGTCTTTCGTATTATATAGGCTTACGCCCCATTTTGCAAGTCTTTCCAGTGTTTCCGCATGCGGATGTCCATAACGGTTTTCTTTTCCGGATGAACAGAATGCTGCCCGTGGTCGGATCACTTCCAGAAGCTCTTCGCCGGTCGCATTTCTTGATCCGTGGTGTCCGACTTTCAGCAGATCATAACGCGCCGGAAGTTCTCCTTTTTTCCGGAGATTCTTTATTCTCTCTGCCAACAGCTCTTCTCCGGTATTTTCCAGATCTCCGGTAAAAAGCATGGTAATTTTTCCATATTGCAGGTGAAGTACCAGAGAATTTTCATTTCCATTTTCAGATGGCTCACCTTCTCCAGGCCAGAGACAACGCATCTTCAATTTTCCAGACAGAAAAATAGTATCCATCTCCATTACCCGTACCTTCGTTCCTGCCTCTTCTGCCAGATTACATAATTTAATAAGCCTTTCATTCCAATATTTCTGTTCCGGAAAAATCAGATACTGGATTTCTACTCCATACTTTCTCCGTTCCAGAAGTTCTTCCACTGCATTTAAGTGATCCACATCCCCATGCGTCACCCACACATAATCCAGCCTCTTCACGCCCCGGAATTTTAAAAATGGTTCCAACCGGTATCTTCCTGCTGCATCTACCGAACTGCTTCCGCCGTCGATCAGGTAATTTTTTCCGTTTCCGTCCCGAAAGAAAAAACAGTCGCCCTGTCCCACATCCAGCATAGTCAGCTCCATCTGCCCTCGTTTCCACTTTGGGATCCCGAGCAGGATGAGCAGGATCCCAGCTGTCACAAGCTGTCTTACCACCTGTTTCCCGGTTTGTCTGCCCTCTTTCTTTTCCTTCCTTTTTCTCCACAAATAAAATAGAAGAACCCCATAATAACAGGCAATCTGCCAGAGCCGTGGTCTTCCCGGAATCCACCTTGCCCCCGGAAGTTCCAGGAGCAGACCGCTCCCTTTTTCATAAAAAAGCAAAATCCACTCTGTTATTTTCCAAAGTGCGCTCTGCATTATATCTCCTGCCCCACACGGAATCAGCATGACTGCCATCCCTGCACTCCCGCAAAGCAGAAGCACGGATGCCATCGGAATTACCAGAAGATTCCAGGCTGGCGCATACAGGCAGGTTTCATAATAGTGCCACAATGTAACTGGCAGCAGAAAAAACCAGAGCCTCACCGACATCCGGACACTGTCTGAAAATCTGCCTTTTTTATTTCCCGAACCAATCAGATAGATACCGAGAACCGCAGCAAAAGAAAGCTGGAACCCTGCCGTAAAAAGCCGCAACGGATTTGCCAGAAGCAAACCAATTTCCGCAATCCCAAGTGCCGTCAATCCATCGTATTCCCTTCCTGTCAGCTCTGCTCCCATCCGGATCAGAAACATGGTAAACGCCCGCAGTGCCGAAACACTCATTCCGGTCATCACCACATAGCTCCCAAGAAGCAGACTTCCCACTACACCGGCCTGTAAAATAGAAAATCCGGTTTTCCTAAGCCCCCGGTAAAGTCCGTTGCCAAAAAAAGAAATATGCAGACCGGATATGGCAAGCAGATGCCCGATCCCTGCCACCCGGTAAAGTTCTTTCACTTTCTCTTCTGTATAAAAAGAATCTCCCAGAAGAACCGCACACAAAATCCCCCCTCGAAGCTTTCCCATCTCTCTGCAGATCTCATCTGCGGTCCGGTTCCTAAACTGCCACAGCTTTTCCCGGAAGGAAGTCTTTTTCACCTGTTTTTCCAGAACCTTCCCTTTCCATAAGACTGCCTGGATATTCTGCTGCTTATAATAATTTTTCTGGTCAAAATTGCCCGGATTGGCCGCCGGATCAAAAAATCCCACATTGCCTTTAACCAGGATCCGCTGTCCGATTTCCGGACCATTTCCCTTTTCATCCAGATAGACAAGCATCCTCTCGTCAGCAACTGCTTTTCCATTCCCCATCTCTCTGATCTGTATTTTTTTCAGATACAGGATCAGTTTTTCTTCTTTTCTGGTTTTCTGATAAACCTCTCCTTCCACCATCACTTCTTCCGACTCTTTCCAGAGCTTCTCACACCTTAACACACCGAGTCTTCCAAAAATCTTTCCGCCCCCTGTCAGATACAGTACCAGAATCAGTCCTGCCAGAAGTATTCCGGCAAAACCAAGTCTTCGCTTGATCAACCGATCAATCCTCCTTTATCATTTCCTGGTTTCTGCTCAGAGGTTCATCCAGCTTTATACTCTCCTGATATACAATACTGCTGTCTCCGTTTATTGAAATCTGTACTTCAGAGACATTTCCACCATCGATCACTGAATTTACGATGGAATAGATCACCGTCTCCGGACTGACTCCCGGAGCAATGTTCCGAAGTCCTTCATCAAAATTCAGATAGCAGATATGATCTTTGATCGACACACCCAGCAACTTTGTTCCTTTTGGTATGGTAGCAAGCAGTCTGTTATTGGATGGTCCTCGCATCAGCTGTTCCACTACAACCCGTTCCTTCGACTCATTGCTGTTATACCGCACCATATCCTCTTCCTTTTGCAGCTTTTCTCCAGATGAATCTGCATAATACAGCGTAAGCTTCATCTCCTGGAAAGAGTTAATAGAAGAGCCTGTGTTCTGTACAAAATCTTCTGCCTGCTGGTATCCATAAGTATTCCCTTTTTTATCCGTAAGTGGCGTTCCATCTACACAGATCATCACCAGATCCACTCCATCGATCTGCGTCAGTGAACGGACAAGCGCTGCCCTGCACAGAACCTCTCTTACCGTATCCATCTTTCCGTAAGCAGCATTATAGTACAGGATCAGCTTTTCATCCTCCAGAGTGTATCTCTCCAGTTTTACCTTTTTCGGCAATGCCGCCTGTGCCTTCACCTCGTCATCACACTTCTGCAGCGCAGACAGCATTCCTTTTACTTCTTCGTCCACCGACTTTCCTGTTCCATCGTAGTCCTTCGGAACCAACGCCGTTCCGCTCTGATTAATCTGGTAAATCGTGTATTTTGCATCTGCTTTCTGTTCCTTTTTTCTGCATCCCACAATGCCTGTAAGAAGACACACCGCAAGAAGAATGCTTATGATCTGGTAAATTTTTTTCATTCTTCTCATCCTTCCCTCTTGATATAAGTAAGCGGGATCCGGACTGTAAATGTCGTTCCCTCTCCCGGTTCACTGTAGACCTTGATCGCACCGCGGTGCATGACAACCGCATTTCTTGCAATCGAAAGCCCAAGACCGGTTCCGCCGATCTCACGAGAATGGGATTTGTCCACACGGAAAAATCGCTCGAATATATGATCCGCATCTTCTTTCGGAATCCCGATTCCAGAATCCGCAACCTTCAGATAAAAATACTTATGATCCGCATTTAACGACACGTGTACCCATCCGTTCTCTTTATTGTACTTGATCGCATTTTCCACCAGATTCGTGATCACAAGTGCAATCTTTACCTCATCAATCTCCGCTGTCACCGGACGAAAACTCTCAAATACCAGTTCAATATTACTTTTTGCCGCAAGTGGCTGTAATCTTTTGAGAATCCGTTCTACCAGTTCATTAACATCCTGACTCTTAATATTTAAGTTTGCACCCTTCTTATCCAGTTTTACAAGATCCAGAAGGTCATTGATGATCTTATTCTCCCGCTCGATTTCTTCGGACAAATCACCCATGAATTCCCGGTAAATCTCCGTCGGTGCATCCGGCTGCATCAGCAGTGAATCCGCCAGCACCTTCATAGAGGTCAACGGTGTCTTCAACTCATGGGATACATTTGCCACAAACTCTTCTCTCGATGCATCCAGTACTTTATAGCGGTCCCACAGCTTATTAAATGCATTGGAAATCCGTTCCGTTTCATCGTAAGCATTTTCATGGAGATAATTATCTCCATAACCTCCTGCCATCTCCTCGATCGATTGAGACATCCTTTTCAGCGGCCTTACAAGCAGCATACCGATGATTGCTGATAAAAAGATCCCGATAATACTGATTGCAACCGTTGCAATTCTTGCCTTTGTCTGCAATGCCTCTACATTGTCACGCAGACTGTCTGTAGAAACACTGACCAGAATCATTCCTTTTACCGGCTCTTCCCCTTTTTTGACCGGGACTGCCACTTCAATGTACCGGCTCTTTCTGTCATAACTTGCCGGCTTCTCGCCGCGGAAGCATTTGACTACATCCTCGGAAATGATCGTCTTTCCCTCCTCCAGATCATAGGTATCTTCCACAATCCGGAATTCATCATCAATAACAAGCACTCTTCCATTGTAAATATTGGATAACTGTGATAGTTCTGTATCGATCACATCAGAAACTCCCGTTTTCAGATAATCAGAATTGACCAGCTGATTACTCAGAATCGTACACTGGTTTTGAATCTCTGCTGTGCGCACGGATACGGTTCTCTGATCATAGCTTTGCAGAATCGCATTCATCAGGATCACACTGGATAATATGACAAATACGCTCAGGATCACCGTTACCCGCACTTGCAGACTTTTTATGAATTTTGGTACAAAAAATTTAACCCCTGAAATAATAGCCAACTCCCCACTTTGTGTAAACGTATTTCGGATCACTTGGATTTACTTCAATCTTCTCGCGCAGTCGTCTGATATGTACATCTACCGTTCTTGCATCTCCCGGATACTCATATCCCCAGACAATATTCAAAAGACTTTCCCTGCTGTAAACCTTGTTCGGATTCATTGCAAGAAGCTCCAGAAGATCAAATTCTTTTGCGGTAAGATTCAGTTCCCTGTCCCCGGAAAAAACTCTCCGGCTTTCACAGTCGATCTTCAGATCTCCCTTTACCACAACTTTACCGCTCGCGCTCATCCCATCTTTTTTAGCGACCCTGCGCATGATTGCCTTCATTCTGGCCTTAACCTCAAGAATGTTGAACGGCTTTGTGATGTAATCATCTGCGCCATATTCCAACCCGAGGATCTTGTCCATATCCTCGCCCTTCGCAGTGAGCATGATGACCGGTACATCTGAGAAATCACGGATCTGTCTGCATACTTCAAATCCATCGTATTTTGGAAGCATGACATCCAGAAGAATCATATCATACTCTTTTCTTTTTACCATCTCAAGTGCTTCCTCACCGTCGTATGCGCAGTCAACTTCCATATCATCCTGTTCCAGGCTGAATCTCAGTCCTTTCACGATCAGCTTTTCATCATCTACTACCAATACTTTTCTGCCCATCTTGCGCACTCCTCTACTCTACCGTTATCTGCTCCCGGATCTTCTGAAAGATTCCTTCCTTGATCCCGTCCACTTTCTTCAGATCCTCTATCTTCCTGAATCCACCGTTTGTCTCTCTATAAGCAATAATTGCTTCCGCGCGGGACTCGCCAATCCCGCTTAAGCTTAAAAGTTCAGCCTTTGTCGCGGTGTTCAGGTTTATTATTCCTGTGTCTTTTCCCATCCCGGCATCTGCCATATCCGATGGTGAACCTTCTTCTTTCAAAGTCTGTTCTTCTTCTCTGGATGGCACATAAATCCTTTGTCCATCTGTCAGATGTGCTGCCTGATTCAGATAAACCTGTCCTGCTGCCTCCGTCAGACCTCCCGCTGCTTCTATGGCATGCGTGATGCGGTCTCCTTCCTGCAGTTCATATACACCGGGTGATGCCACCTCGCCACATACATACACCCAGATCAAACCTTCTTTTTCTTCACCACCCGGATCTGCTTTTGCCTTATCCGGCTTTTCTTCGGCAGCCTTTGATTCTGCCTCGTTTTTCTTATCCCCGGCATCCGCTTCTGCAGCAGCCACACTGGTAAAGGTCTCTTCTTTTTCATGGCATGCTGACAGCATACAGCTGATTCCAAGGAAAATTCCACATATTTGATATAAAATCCGTCTTCTTTTCCGCATACATACTCCTTTTCCGCAGAGCATGTCCCCTCGTACTTCCAAGACATGATTATTGTAACGAATTTTTTTCCAAAAGACAACCTATTTCCACTGAAAAATTGTCGTGCCGATCAGAGCGATCCCCATACCGATCACTTTTCTCCAGGAAAATGGCTCTTTTTCCACACCAAATAATCCCACCAGTTCAATCAGATACGCCACAATAAGCTGAGACATAACGATCAGAAGTGCCGCCTTTGCAGGCCCGAGCTGCGCCATACTTTTGATCACGGTCCAGGTGATCCCTGCTCCGATCACACCGCCAAGCAGCATATATTTAGGCTGCACCTCTCCTATCGTGGCAATACTGTCCCTTCCCATGATCAGCCACATTACCAGGCAGATGGCAAATGCACTAAGCTGCACCCAGGCATTGCTCACCCACATTCCTGTCGTCTTTGTTACCTGGGTGTTAAATACCCCCTGCACACTCATCAGCGCTCCCGACAGCAGGGCAATAAAAAATCCGGTCATCTTTCATACCTCCTTTTCTTCTGAAAGTATATCCGATGACCGGCTCTTTTATTCTCTTATTTTTATCAGGCACCGACTTTATGCAAGTGCTTTTTTCAGGATCTCTGCCATCTCATCTACCTGTTCTTTACCGATAACAAGCGGTGGGATCATTCGGATCACATCTGTTCCAGCTCCGATGATCAGAAGTCCTTCTTCCAACGCTTTGGCTGTCACTTCACCCAGCGGCTTGGTGATCTGAAGTCCCTGGATCAATCCTCTTCCCTTTACTTTAACGGCTGCATCGCAGGTATCCACGATTTCCTGCAGTTTCTGTGTCAGATATGGTGCGATTTCATTGACATGATCGAGCATATGCTCTTTTTCAAAGATCTCAATAGTCTTGCTGACCGCTGCACAGCAAAGTGGGTTTCCACCATATGTAGTTCCGTGATCTCCCGGTACCAGCGAATTATCTGCAACTTCTTTTGTCATCGCAAATGCGCCGACCGGAACACCGCTTCCGATTGCTTTCGCCATTGTCATGATATCCGGTGTGATTCCCATCTGCTGCCATGCAAACCATGCACCGCTTCGTCCCATACCACACTGTACTTCATCGCAGATCATCAGGATTCCGTTCTCATCACAGATCTTACGGATTCCCTGCATAAATTCTTTTGTCGCTGCGTTGATTCCGCCTTCGCCCTGGATTGTTTCCAGAATAATCGCGCAGGTCTTATCATTTACCAGTGCTTTTACACTGTCAAGATCATTGTAGATTGCAAAATGTACACCAGGCATAACCGGTTCAAATGGCTCTCTGTATTCTTTGTGTCCGGTAAGTGCAACTGCACCCATACTTCTGCCGTGGAATGAATTCTCCATTGCAATAAATTCATAACGTCCGGTTTTTTTTGTGTACGCATATTTTCTTGCAGTTTTGATCGCACCTTCGATTGCTTCTCCACCACTGTTTGTGAAGAATACCTTGTACATACCGGTGATCTTTTTCAGATCTTCTCCTGCTTTACCGCAGGTTGTATTATAATACAGGTTTGATGTATGGATCATCTTGTCAATCTGAGCCTTTAATGCATCATTAAATTCCTTGTTATTATATCCCAGAGAAGATACTGCATATCCTGCTGAGAAATCCAGATATTTCTTTCCTTCCGGATCATAGAGGTATGCGCCGTCTCCATGGTCCAATACAACCGGATAACGGTTATAAGTTTTTAAAATCGCGTCGTCCTCTTCCTGCATATACTGATTTGCCATAAGAATTACCTTCTTTCTTTGTCTTCCCTTTAATCTTCTTCACCGTTTCTTAAAATTGCAGTTCCGATACCTTTCTTCGTGAAAATCTCAAGAAGCAGGCAGTGCGGAATTCTTCCATCCAGAATATGGACTCTGGACACACCGTTTTCAATCGCTCCTACACAGTTCTGCAGTTTCGGGATCATTCCTCCGGAAATTGCTCCGCTTTCGATCAGTTCATTCGCCTGATCTACAGTAAGAGCTGTGATCAGAGAAGATTTATCCTCGTAGTCTCTGTATACCCCTTCAATATCAGAGAGGAACGCAAGCTTCTCAGCATGAACCGCTTTTGCGATCGAATAAGCTGCATCATCCGCATTGATATTATAAGTGTTGTAATCATCATCGATTCCGACCGGGCATACGATCGGGAGAAAATCTTTATCCAGAAGATCCAGAAGAACCTCTGCATTGACCTTCTTGATATCTCCTACAAATCCAACGTCCTGTCCTGTCATGGAAAGCTTTTTATCAACTCTTAAAAGTCCGCCGTCTTTTCCACTGACACCGATAGCACGGACACCAAGTTCTTCGACCATACGAACCAGATTTTTATTAACCTTGTTCAGTACCATCTCTGCAATTTCCATGGTCTCTGCGTCCGTCACACGAAGTCCGTCGATGAATTTCGGCTCCATTCCGGCTTTACTTACCCATTTACTGATCTCTTTTCCACCGCCGTGAACGATGATCGGTTTGAATCCAACCAATTTCAAGAATGTAACATCCTTGATGACATTTTTCTGGAGTTCTTCGTCCAGCATTGCACTTCCACCGTATTTTACAACGATGATCTTACGGTTGAAACGCTGAATATAAGTAAGCGCCTCAATCAGAACTTCTGCTTTGTCCAGATACTGCTGCATATCCTGATCCATTTTGCTTACCTCCTAGCTTCTGTAATCTGCATTGATGTCAATATATCCGTGAGTCAGGTCACATCCCCATGCGGTTGCGCTTTCGCTTCCCATCTTCACATCAGCAACTGCTTTTACTTCTTCCTGTGAGAGGATCTCCGTTGCTTTTTCTTCACTGTAATCTATCGCTGTACCATTTTCGATGATCTGGATCTTTCCTGCCTTGCTCTCAAAGAACAGATCCACCTTTTCCGGGTCAAACTGTGCTCCGGAATATCCCATTGCACAGAGGATTCTTCCCCAGTTTGCATCATGTCCTGCAATTGCTGCCTTGGTAAGATTTGAGCATACGATTGATTTTGCAAGTGTCTTTGCAGTCTCTTTTGTATCTGCACCAACTACAGTTACTTCAAATAAAGCAGTTGCTCCTTCTCCGTCCCCTGCGATCTTCTTTGCAAGGTATTCGTTGATCTCATGCAATGCTTCCGCAAAGGTCTTATAGCTTTCACTGTCTACCGTGATCACTTCATTTTCAGCCATTCCGTTTGCAAGAAGAACTACAGAATCATTTGTAGAAGTATCTCCGTCTACGGAAATCATATTGTATGTATCATTGACATCATCACTGAGGGCTTTCTGAAGTGCCTCTTTTGTGATTGCTGCATCTGTTGTGATAAAGCTGAGCATGGTGCACATATTCGGATGGATCATACCAGATCCTTTTGCCATACCACCGATGGTAACGGTCTTTCCGGCAACCTCGATCTCTACTGCGATCTGTTTTTCACAGGTATCAGTCGTCATGATTGCTTTTGCTGCCTCAGTTCCGTTTGCCAGTGTATCATTTTTCTTTTCAGCAAGAGCCCTTACACCTGCCACGATACGATCAATTGGAAGCTGCTTTCCGATGACACCGGTCGATCCGATCAGTACACCGTCTGCATTAATTCCAAGAGCTTCTGCTGCCGCATCTGCTGTGTCCTTGCAGTAGCCAAATCCTTCCGCACCGGTACATGCATTGGCAATTCCGGAATTGACGATCACAGCCTGTGCTTTCGCACCGCTCTTTACAACCTGCTGATCCCATTTTACGCATGCTGCCTTTACAACGTTTGTAGTAAATGTTCCTGCACATTCACATGGAACCTGGCTGTAGATCATTGCCATGTCGGTTCTGTCCTGATATTTGATCTTTGCTGCTGTTGATGCTGCCTCAAATCCTTTTGCTGCGGTTACACCGCCTTCGATAATCTTCATCGTATATAGCCTCCTTTAGCCCTCTTCGATAAATGCTGTAATATTTTCCTCATTTAAAACAAACTCATAGTAGTTGACATCCGGTCTCTTGGTCCATCCGATCGTATTCCAGAACGTATTGCCGATATCATTCTTGGTAAATGCGATCAGTGTGATCTTGTTGATATGTTCCTCTTTCAGAGCTGACATTGCATAGGCAACCATGCTCTTTCCGATCCCATGACAGCGGTACGCCGGATCTACACATACATGATAAAAACAGCCGGTTCTTCCGTCGTGTCCGCAGAGGATTCCTCCTACTACTTTTCCGTCTATTTCGGCAATCACACTGGTTGTCGGATTCCTTTTCAGGAATCGTTCCACGCCTTCTTTTGAATCATCTATGCTCCGGATTCCAAATCCTTTGATCCGCATCCAAAGTGCATGAAGCTGGTCATAATCTTCTACTGTCATCGCACGAATAATTGTTGTCATATATTTTCCATTCCTTTTCTTTTTCTGCCGTGTTCTACGGGAACATCGGAACCAGATCAAGACCTTCACTTTCCGGAAGTCCAAAGATCAGGTTCATGTTCTGTACAGCCTGTCCTGCTGCACCTTTTACCAGGTTGTCGATCGCACCCATCATAATGATACGGTTTGTTCTCGGATCGATCTTAAATCCGATATCGACATAATTGCTTCCTTCTACCCATTTTGTTTCCGGGTAAACATCTTTCTCCAGAACGCGGACAAATTTTTCATTTGCATAATATTTATCGTAAACTGCTTTTACTTCTTCCCAGGTAACATCCTTTGTAAGCTTCGCGTACTCTGTTGCCAGGATTCCTCTGTTCATCGGAACCAGATGCGGTGTAAAGTTAATCACAACCTCTTTGCCGCTCGCATATCCAAGCTGTTCCTCGATCTCCGGTGTATGTCTGTGTGTTGCCACACCGTATGCTTTCATATTCTCATTGACTTCACAGTACAGGTTCGGAACCTTTGCCCCTCTTCCTGCTCCGGATGTTCCGGACTTGGCATCAATGATCAGCGTATCCATATCGATCAGTCCTTCTTTTGCCAGCGGATAAGCAGTCAGGATGGAGCATGTTGTATAGCATCCAGGATTGGCGATCAGTCTTGCGCCTTTGATATCTTCTCTGTTCACTTCACACAGTCCGTAAACTGCTTCTTCGATAAACTGCGGGCTCTTGTGCTCAATACCGTACCATTTTTCGTAAGTCTTGACATCTTTGATACGGAAATCTGCGCTCAGGTCGATGATCTTAACCTTTGATAAGATTTCTTCATTAACTAATGATGCGCACAGTCCCTGTGGAGTTGCTGTGAAAATCACATCTACCTGATCTGCAAGTTGTTCCATATTATCATCTAAACATACCGCATCTACGATCTGAAACATATTGCGGTATACATCTGCATATTTCTTATCGATATAGCTTCTTGAGCCAAACCATTTAATTTCTACGTCTTTATGTCCTGTTAAAATGCGAACCAGTTCTCCTCCGGCGTAACCGGTAGAACCGATGATTCCTGCTTTAATCATGTAAACCATCCTTTCGTAAATGCCGTATTTGTGTATAGATAGGCATAATCATAAATACTATAAACCCATTAATCCCTATTGTAAAGGGGTTCGCGGGAATTGGGGGAATGTTTTTTTGATTGGTGCGGGGACGCTCCTGCGCGAAATATGTTTGCACGCAACCGCGCTTGCGCTCCGCTCAAACGCAGCGGTACTAGGCTCGGCTTTGCTTACGCTCGCCTTGCCAAGTGCCGGCGTTTTCGAGGGGTTGCTTAGCAAAGATATTTCGCGCAGGAGCTGTGCACTGACGAATGGGAACATTCTCCAATTGGGTGGGGCTGATGCTTGTCGACTCATTGTGGTGCGACGGGCGGGAGAGGCGGCGTCAAACTTCCGGCCTCATGCTTGATAGCATGAGGATTGGAAGTTTGGCGCCTGTCTCCCTTGGAAATGGGTGATTTATTGGTAATCTACTTTTCTCTGCATCAGTGATTCTCTATAGGAAAATCATTATTTTATTTTCCGATTGGTTTAGTATACATGGTTTTATTTTGGAAAGCAAGTGGTTTTTTTGATTTTTATGCATATTTTTGTGTATTTTTACGTGTAATCGCCTATTTTTATGCATTTATATTTATTTTTATGTATTATTATGCATTTTCAAAAAAACCAAAGAACAACTGATCTACTATTTCATCTTTTGCTGTTCCTTTAAAAGAATGAATTATTCTCAAACCAGATGCAATTCTCTCTGGTAGGTGCATGGTTTGGATAGAACTTTTTATTGACTATTTTAGGAAAATTCAATTATTATTAAGGAAGTGATTGTAAAGGAGTTGTTATTTTATGGAACGGGATCTTACTTCGGGGAGTGTTTTTCGGAATGTGATTTATTTTTCGCTACCTTATTTTTTATCTTATTTTTTGCAGACGCTTTATGGGATGGCGGATCTTTTTATTGTTGGGCAGTTTGATGGGGTTGCCAGTACAACAGCGGTTTCGATTGGGAGCCAGGTGATGCATATGTTGACGGTGATGATCGTGGGGCTTGCGATGGGGGCTACAGTTTCAATCGGGCAGTCTATTGGAGCGGGCGATAAGAAAAGGGTTTCTGTGTTTGTGGGAAATACGGTGATTTTGTTTATGGGGATTTCTCTGGTGCTGGCGGTTTTGCTTCTGTTTTTTGTGAAGCCGGCTGTTGCCGTGATGTCTACACCTGCGGAGGCTGTGTCAGGAACGGCAGCTTATCTGACGATCTGTTTTCTCGGGATTCCTTTTATTACGGCGTATAATGTGATCAGTTCGATTTTCCGCGGACTGGGGGATTCTAAAAGTCCAATGTATTTCATCGCAATTGCATGTGCGGTGAATATTATACTGGATTATCTGTTTATCGGATTTTTCCATCTGGGAGCTTCCGGTGCTGCGCTTGGCACAACACTTTCCCAAGCGTGCAGTGTTCTGTTTGCACTGATTGCCATTAAACGTAAGCAGACCGGACTTTCTCTTTCCGGAGACTGTTTCCGCCCACAGAAAAAACCGCTTGGCAAAATTCTGAATATTGGGATTCCGGTAGCGCTTCAGGACGGATTTATTCAGATTGCTTTCATTATTATTACGATCATTGCCAACCGGCGCGGACTGAACACAGCCGCTGCTGTCGGCATTGTGGAAAAAATCATCAGCTTTCTGTTCCTGATTCCGTCTTCCATGCTTTCGACTGTTTCTGCACTCGCAGCTCAGAATATCGGTGCCGGAAAGTATGACCGTGCAAAGCAGACACTTCGCTATGCCATGATGATCGCCATTGGATTTGGTCTGGTCGTCTCTATATTAATCCAGTTTATCGCAGCTCCGGTTGTCGGACTTTTCACTGCAGACGCAGCCGTTATTCTTCTCGGCGCGCAGTACATTCGCGGATATATCTGGGATTGTATTTTTGCCGGCGTTCATTTCAGTTTCAGCGGATACTTCTGTGCATGCGGAAAATCTGGAATTTCATTTTTACATAACCTGATCGCTATTTTGTGCGTGCGTATTCCGGGTGTTTATCTGACTTCAAAAATTTTCCCACATACACTGTTTCCGATGGGACTCGCAACCGCTACCGGCTCCTTATTGTCTGTGATCATCTGCATCATTGCTTACCGATGGTTATGTGAAAAATCCGGAAAATAGAATACAGGATCGAACTCTTACGGATTTCTCCAGATCATCAAAAATGGTGACTCACTACGAGCCACCATTTTTGATGATCACTTATCTGATATGCGCTTCTTCATGTGCAAGCAGCCATTCTTTCTTTTCAAGTCCACCGGCATATCCGGTCAGGCTTCCGTCGCTTCCGATGACCCGGTGACAGGGAATAATCACAGAGATCGGATTATGTCCGACCGCACCGCCGACTGCCTGCGGCGAGATACTTTTCGCGCCCCGTTTTACTGCAAGGATCTTTGCGATCTTTCCATAAGTAATGGTACATCCATATGGGATTTTTGCGATAATCTTCCATACTTCTTTTCGGAAATCACTTCCTGCAGGTGCAAGAGGAAGTTCTTCCGGATCCGGATCCTGCCCTGCAAAATACCGATCCAGCCAGTACTCTGCCTGATCCAGTACCGGCAAGTCTTTCTTCTCCTCAAAATCTTCTATAATCTTGTCCATATAGTATTTCTGTCCTTCAAACCATGCACCGACAAGTACATCCTCCCGTGCTCCAAGCGTAATTTTCCCGATCGGCGAATCATAGTAGCTTACATACAGCATTTTTCATTCTTCCCCTTTTTCATCCGTCCTGATACCCATGTTTTTGAGGATTGCGAGAGTGCAAAGCACGTAGCAATCTGGTATCAAAGGGGTCAAAATACCTTTGGACCCCAACATCTTAAAAATAAAAACAAAATTCCTTAACTTTTGTATCATTCAAATTATAAAATGGAGATTTTTTCCTGTCAATCTTCTTATCCGCGAATTTGTCCATTTCCAAAGATCACATACTTTTTCGTGGTAAGGGCTTCCTGTCCCATCGGTCGCTTTCCTGTGCCCAAGCGATCCGCTCATCAATCTGCCTTGCCGCTTCGTCTCCCCGGATCTCTACCCCTTTTACCGAAAGCCGGTCACAGATCACCGGAAGCGCCTCCTCTGCCATTTTCCGGATTCTGTTTTCATTTAGAAGAAGCCGGTCGATCAGTGGCTCTGTCATCTTATTTTTTCTTGCAAGCATAATATCCTTTTGGTTTTCTTCTATTATATATGCCTGTTTGACAGAACCAGCCGGCTTCTCACTGATTCCAAGGACATTTTTTCCGATACCGACTGCACCGGAAGATACTACGATTATTTCTTTTCCTTTAGGGTGGCTCTTAATTCCATTTCGTTTTTCCTCTTTTCAATTCATATTCTTAGTAGGTATAAATAAAAGAAGCAGAAAAAGAGTATGCGGCGATACCTTTTTCTGCTTCTTTTTTCACTATCGAATCATAATACTTCAATGACTGAACAAAACCTATCACTTTTTCATTCCATCCGAAATGAACATTTTAAGCTGTATACATTGGATACACGCATTCCCTGATCTGCAATATTGAATTTTCTGTTCTGTGCCCTTGAAGGACACGGTCGATGCGGGAATGTAGGAATGAAAAATACACTGCCTTCTGCCGGCAATGTCAGAACGAAATCAAATATGTTATTCTTATTCATTTTATGCATATCACTCATCTCGCCGGTTCCTTTCTTCCTTTAGCGTGTTACCTTGTTACTTTTTGTTATATTTTACGGGTTTTTGTGTAAATGTCAGGTATTTTTCTTATTTATCTTTATATTTTCTGTTTAATCTTCTTCTATCCTTCTTTTTTCTTATTACTCTCTTTCCTTTTTTATACATAATTATGCATATTTTATGTATATTTTTACTTTTATTTGCATAAAATAACATTTTTAAAAGTTTTTTCATTTTATTATTGCATAAATATAAAAAATGGTGTATAGTGGGTTGTGAATTGAATACAAAAGAAAATTTTTAGGAGGTTTATATACAATGAAAGAAAAAGTAGTTCTCGCATATTCTGGTGGTCTTGATACTACCACACTGATCCCTTGGTTAAAGGAGACATTTGATTACGAAGTTATCTGCTGCTGTATCGACTGCGGACAGGGTGAAGAGCTGGATGGTCTTGATGAAAGAGCAAAACTCGCAGGTGCTTCTAAATTATACATCGAAGATATCACTGATGATTTCTGTGACAACTATATTATGCCATGTGTACAGGCAAATGCTGTTTACGAAAATGCATACCTTCTCGGAACTTCTATGGCTCGTCCGGCAATCTCCAAGAGACTTGTTGAAGTAGCAAGAAAAGAAGGTGCTACTGCTATCTGCCACGGTGCTACCGGAAAAGGAAATGACCAGATCCGTTTCGAGCTTTCTATCATGGCTCTTGCCCCGGATCTTAAGATCATCGCTCCTTGGAGAATGACAGATCTGTGGACACTTCAGTCACGTGACGATGAGATCGCTTACTGTAAAGCTCACGGAATCGATCTTCCGTTTGACGCAAGCCACAGCTATAGCCGTGACCGTAACTTATGGCACATCAGCCACGAAGGACTGGAACTTGAAGATCCATCCTGCGAACCAAATTACGCTGATCTTCTTGTTCTTGGAAATACACCGGAAAATGCACCGGATGAAGATGAATATGTAACTATGACATTTGAAGAAGGTGTTCCGAAGACAATCAACGGCGAAGCCATGAAGGTTTCTGATATCATCCGCAAACTCAACGAACTTGGCGGCAAGCATGGTATCGGTATCGTTGATATCGTTGAGAACCGTGTTGTTGGTATGAAATCCCGTGGTGTATATGAGACTCCTGGCGGAACAATCCTTATGGCAGCTC